>Ga0160423_10000722_pt1 | contig 27458 bp, 24 predicted proteins | sample CRUFie14St8metaG_FD_108191 | JGI IMG/M metagenome (GOLD analysis project Ga0160423, IMG submission 108191) | Marine microbial communities from the Costa Rica Dome - CRUD Field 142mm St8 metaG | ecosystem: Environmental > Aquatic > Marine > Oceanic > Photic zone | place: Costa Rica: the Eastern...
AAAAAAAAAAAAAAAATTGTTTTGAACCATGACCACCACACTACTCAGGCCGCAGCCAAAAATCTCAAAAATAGAAAAACGCGAAATTCCCAAACGGAAATATCGGGATCTTTTTTTCGTGGCCGAGGGCGAGAGCGAGAGAGAGATCGACGTCGCTGCGCGCCCCGTGACTCTCAGGATGGAAACAGCGGGTGGTAGGGCGTGTACCATGGCGAAGGGCGGGAGTTGTAGACCCATGAAGACAACCTCGAGACCATGTCGCTTCGGGACAACCTCGAGGCTTCACCAAAAAAAACAAAAAACGAGGTCTTTGCGGGCTTTGCGTACGGATGAAGAACAGGTGACGGGGACGGGGACGGGGACGGTTGGGAGTGGGAGGGTGAGCGACCTGAGCGCGAGGATGAGGGAGGCGCAGAGCGCTGCGATGGAGGAGGACGAGAGGGTACGCGCCCTGATGCAGAACTTGAGGGGACAGAACCTGAGCAACGCGGACTTCGCGGAGGACGACGTGGAGATGCGTTTGGTGGAAATCGAGTCCATTGCCTCTCCTAGGCAGAACGGCGCCGCGGGGTCGAGCGGGTCCGGGGCGGGACAAGGGGACGCCATGGACCCGGACGACATGCTGCCGCTCGTGTACGATCCTGCCGCCATCGCGGCGTACTGGGGGGTTCGGCCCGTCTCTCTTCTAACGAGGATAACCCAGCTCACCACCTTGGCCAGCGGTTTTTTGCAGGGCGTTTTGGGCGACCTGGTGTCGGACAAGGTGATGAAGGTGGAGCTGACCGAACGGGAGAGGGACGCGAGGGACGTGAAGAGGGCGGCGCAGCTCAGGCAGGTGCTCACGAGGCTCGGGCCGGCGTACATCAAGCTCGGCCAGGCGTTGAGCATCCGGCCGGACCTCCTCTCCCCGGTGGCCATGGTGGAGCTTCAGAAGCTGTGCGACAAGGTCCCCTCCTTCGACTCCAAGGTCGCGTACCAGGCGATCTGCGACGAGCTGGGAATTTCTTCGGTCTACGATGTCTTCGAGGACATCACGCCAGAGCCCGTTGCGGCCGCGTCGCTGGGCCAGGTGTACATCGCGCACCTCAAGGAACGCGACCCCAAGACTAACAAGCGCGTGAAGGTTGCCGTCAAGGTTCAGAGGCCCTTCGTGCTCGAGACGGTGACGATCGACTTGTTCATTGTCAGGTCGGTCGGCAAGGTGGTGGGGTCCTGGTTCCCAGATCTCAAGCGTCGGGTGGACATCGTCGCGCTTCTGGACGAGTGGGCCGCCAGGTTCTTCGAGGAGCTGGATTACGTCAAGGAGCTCGAGCACACGGAGAGGTTCGCGGAGTCCATGGCCGAGGAGCTCCCGCAGGTCATCGTGCCAAAGTCATACCCCGAGTACACCAGCCGAAAGGTGCTGGTGAGCGAGTGGATCGAGGGCGAGAAGCTCGCGCAGTCCACCGCCTCCGATGTGGGCGACCTGGTGAACCTCGGGGTCATCTGCTACCTGAAGCAGCTGCTCGACACAGGCTTTTTCCACGCGGACCCCCACCCCGGCAACATGATCAGGACCCCCGATGGCAGGCTCGCGATTCTGGACTTCGGGCTGATGGCGGAGATCGACAACGAGATCAAGTACGGCATGGTGGAGGCCATCTCCCACCTCATCCACAGGGACTACGAGGCCATCGTGCAGGACTTCGTCACTTTGGAGTTCATCCCGCCTGGGACGAACCTGTCGCCCATTTTGCCGGTGCTCTCCAAGGTGTTCGACCAGGCGCTGGAGGGCGGAGGCGCAAAGGCCATCAACTTCCAGGAGCTCGCCGCGGACTTGGCCCAGATCACCTTTGACTACCCGTTTAGGATCCCGCCCTACTTTGCGCTGATCATCCGCGCCATCGGTGTGCTGGAGGGAATCGCGCTTGTCGGGGACCCAGACTTCGCGATCGTGGATGAGGCGTACCCTTACTTGAGCAAGATGCTGCTGACGGATCCGAGCCCTCGTCTGAGGGAGAGCCTCAAGTACACGATCTATGGCAAGGAGGGGGTCTTCGACGTGGACAAGGTCATTGACATTCTGCAGGCCTTTGGAACCTACTCGGTGAACTCCACCTCCTCCAACGGGGCGCAGCAGCCGGTGGGCCCGGCCAAGGGGACGGTAGGAGAGACCCTCAAGCTCCTCGCCGGCCCCGACGCCGGCTACTTTCGCGATCTGATGATCGATGAGGTCGTCAAGTCCATCGACGCGCTAAGCCGCTCGCAGATCCTCGCTCTCCTCAATGCTCTGGGGCTGCGGAATGCCTTTGTCCCGGTCCTCGTGCCGGGCGCTATGCGCCCTTTCCTGCCCCTGCAGCCCATGACCTCGGAGGACGAGCGGGTTGTGAAGAACATCGTCAAGGTGGTCAACTTCCTGTCTTCCAGCGAGGTTGTGACGCAGGCCCAGGGAGACGGTCTGGTGGTGCCAAACCCAAGAGCGCTGCAGCAAGCTGTGAGCGGGGTGAACCCGGATGTGGTCAGGGACGTCCTGCCCCTCCTGCCGTCCCTGGCCAACGAGGTCGTGCCAAAGGTGACCTCAAAGCTTGTCAACAGGATCGCTGCACGTGCGGTGAGGTCTCTATTCGTGTAACAACTTTTGATTTTTTTTTTTCGTACAAAAAAGTCCTTCACCCTCGCTCAGCTCTTGCCCTTGCCCTCTTGAAAGGGAGCGGCCCTGACGATCGAGTCGATCTCCTCCACCGACTTGCATTCCATCCCAAGCCTCCCCAGGCAGCTCGCCATGTCCCGCGGCAGCGGCGCGAGGAAACCTGTGCCCGGCTGAGACACCCCCTCGGGCAAACCGCCCAGAGTGAGCTTAAAGGCATGCAGGGCCTGCCTCGGCATCAGCTCGTCGCTCAGCGCGCCGTACAGCGGGTCCCCGACAATGGGAAAGCCGGCTGAGGCGACGTGCAATCGAATTTGGTGCGTCCGCCCCGTCAGCGGAATGGCGCAGATCAGGCAGAAGGAGGCGCACGCGCCACGGTCCAGCCCGACCTTGGCGAGGTCGTACGGGTGGAGCTCTGAGGGCCGTGCCCCGACGGGACTGAGGCCCTTCGGGCTCCTGGAGAGGGCGGGGGAGAGAGGGATTGGGTCGTCAGCTCTCTGAGATCGCCAATTCTGCTGCGATTCCGCCGATGCTGCTCACCTTGCCACCGTGACAAAAAGGGTCTTGCTGGGCTTGGACTGGGAGGTCTCCCGGCCGTTAGGCACCACCCTCATCGCGACTTCGTGGTCCTCCATCCGCTCCAGCGCCGTGTCCACCACGAAGTGAGGCGGGGGGTCCCCGCAACAGATGCACAAGTACTTCTTGCTCACTTTCCTCTCCCTGGGTGTGGGGGCCAGCGGGAGCGCGGGTTAGAAAAATTGCAGAAGAATAAATGGTCGTCGTCCCCCGCACGAACGCACCTGAAGAGCCCCTGGACGTGGGCGGCGACGTCCCTGTCTTTGGAATACAATAGGACTCCCGAGGTGTCCATGTCCAGCCGGTGCAAAACCCTCGGGTTCTCCTGAGGTGGGCCGTCCTGCACCCCACTCTTCCCCCTGACGTACCCGATCGCCCTGTTGACCATCGAGTTGCCCTCGAAGCGGTGCCGAGGTGCCGTTCGGACGAAAGGGGGCTTGTTCGCACACAGCCAGACGTCGTCTTCGTAAACCAAGTCAAAGTCCCCCGCATCATCGGCAACGAGGGGCTCCGATCTTTGATGAACCACGTGAATTCCCAGAAGTGTCAGAAGAATTGAGGCAGAAAGGGCGAGAGAGGGGGAAGCCAGGGAGAGGCCTGTGCCCCACGCAACGGACCCCACGCTCACCTGATGTAAAGCTTGAGCATTATCGTCAGCCGGTCCGTTCCCAGCGATAGGTGCTCCCGGACCCTCTCGATTCTCCGCGGCAGGGAAAGGGTCACCGGGGTCTGCTGCACTTTGAACTCAGATTCGGAGTCCACGTCAGCGCCGTCGGAAGACAAGTGGAACGCGAGGAAAGAAGCGGCAGATCTAATCTCGTCCTCCCTCGCCGCCGCAAAGGCAAGCGCCTGAGATGGAACGAGCGCGGCGTCAGAACACAAAGATTCGAGGCTCCAACCGAGCCAGTGGGCGCTTGTTCCGTATGCTTCGACCCCTCACCTCCCTCGCCCTCCGCTCCTCGTCCGGGGTCATCGGCCCCGCCTTGTTGGGCCGCGCCCTGAGGTCCCTCCAGCACAAACCGTGCCGCTCCGCCTCACCAGGGTCCTCGGGCGCGGCCCTGGTCCTGAGCTCCTTTGGGATCCTCCCGGCGACTGCCCTGGCCTGGCCGAGCGGGCCATCCGTCGAAGCGGCGCAGAGCTCCGGGCAGCAGCGTACCATGTGGCGCGCGAGCCTCTCCGGGTAACGCACCCCTTGCGCGCACGCCGGACACGCCCACTCCATCCCACCTCCCTTTGGCTCTTTGGACTTTTTCAACCTCGTGCGCTTCTTTTCCCTCCCGTTGTCCCACGAGTCCTCCTCCACCATGGCGGCCATCGCCCTACCCGCCGCCCTGCTTCTTCGGACTCTCACCGCCTTGCCTCTCCGTTTTTCTGCTGTGTTCTGGCCAGCAGCTGGTCGTTCGATCCACCTGGACAAGGACCTGAGGGACCTAAGGGGCCGCGCCGCGCGCAGCATGCGAAGGGGCCAGAGCGGCACGGGCTGGCAATGGCGGCCCAATGGACGGGGCGGCTTGTAAGGCAACGAGTCGAGTCGTATGCCCGCTCGCTCCCGATCGCGCCTCCCTCCCACCTCGGTCGCCTTGGGGCCCAGGACTCCAGGACTCGCTATGCACCTCCTTTTTGTCTAAGACGTCAATGCCGTCGAGGCCTCAGCAGTTTGTTGGTTCCTCGAGGGGGACGGGGCGGGAGAGGGCGTGGTGGGCTGGGCAAGGCAAGGCGGCGATAGGATTACGATTCGAGCCAAGAGTGGACAGCGGCCAAACGTCTTTGCCCTCCACTTTTTCTTTTTCGTCGGCGAGAGAACCTGTCCCACAAGTGTCTGCCAGTGTCAGTGAGTCCGTCCGTCTGACAGAGAAGGGTCGGGGTTCACGATGTTCGCCTGCGTGGCCGTCGTGGGGCCTGAGGTAAGCCTCCTCGATCGCTCGATCGATCGATCGATCGCCATACCAGACCTACCTCGTTCTGTCCACAAAACAGTGCAGTGCGTTCCCTGTCACAAGAATCCTAACACCAAACTCTCTTTACAATACAGAACAACCCGCTCTTCGTGCAGACCTACCGGAGCGACAACGTGGTGACCGGGATGCAGGAGGACCCCATCAAGTTCCACTACATTCTTCACTGCTCGCTCGACGCCTTTGAGGAGAAAGGTGAGCCCAGCAACGCGAAAGGACGCTGGTCTTGTTCGGGCGACTCACTGACACTCTGACCCCGGGTTGCCCCGCTCCGCCTCGACTCTCCAGCGGACAACAAGGATTCGTACCTCGGGCTGCTGTACCCAACGGAGGACTACAAGGTTTACGGGTGAGTGTCAGGGAGAGAAGACGGCGGTGGAGAGGGAAAGAGGGAGTTTTTTTCTTTTCTTAACTGACGCTGACGGTTCCAAAAAAAAAAAAAAACTTATGCCTGCTAGGTACCTCACAAGCACCCAAGCGAAGCTGATTTTGGTGACGCACACCTTCAATCAGGTCAAGGAGTCCAGCGTTAGGGAGGTCTTTGAGGGTCTGCACTCTGCTTACATCGACGCCGTGTCCAACCCTTTCTACACTCCGGGCAAGAAGATCGAGAGCAAGTCCTTCGAGGGGCGGGTGGATCGGATCATCACAAGCACCGCCAGGACTTGAGGGGCGTGCGGGCTGGGAAACAAAAGGCGCGCGCCTCCGCACAAACATAACGAAAACAAATAACGACCAGACTTGCAATAGATTGTGAGCCCGCGGTTGCGTCTTCCTAAGGAATTGATTTTAGGTACCGGTCGATCTCGTCCTGAGCCTGGCTTGCCGGCAGATTCTTCGTCACCTCTTCCTGTTCCCTCATCCGTTTTCTAAGCTCGGCCATCTCGAACAGAGAGGGAAAGAGGTGGAGTCCACAAGCGCAGCCTTCCGGGTGGCCCTGCGCTGTGGGCTCGGGTTCGGAAGCACCCGCCGGCTTCCCCACCATCGTCATCGTCATCGTCGTGGTCGAGCCATCATTCACTGGCTGGTTCCAGGCGGCCATGGCGGCCTTCCGCATCGTTTCTTTTTCCATCCGCCGCTTGGCCTCCTGCTCGGCTGCTTCCGCGTCAAAAGGAAGGGTCAGCAAACCCGCCCCCACGGTGCCCGGCGTCCCCTGCTTCGCGTCCGGCAGGAAGAAGTCGACCATGTCCTCGAACTCTGCATCTACCGACGTCGACGTTGGGTTCCCAGCGCTCCTTTGTCCTCCATTCCCGCTTCCTAACGCGTAAGCCTCCTCCATCCCTTCCGCTTTTCTGCTGCTTGTGGCCTTCTTCCCCCTCCCCTTCCCCCCTTTTCCTCATTTTCGTCATTTTCTTCGTATTCGTCATAAGACGTTCATTTTCCTAGCCGAGTTGGACCGCTTTTGGACCATGCAAAATTTCTACATGTGGATACGTATCGATCCTCCTCCAAAAGTTCCAAAAAAAACCTTTGGACCGCATCGACAACAACAACAACGCGACAACCCGCGAGCCAACCATGGCGTGGGTTCCGATCATCCCACTGGTGAGTTCCGCACCCCCGCCCGCCTCCAATGGCCGACGTCTATTTCCTTCCCCTTCCCCGAAAGTCGGTTTCACTAAAAGTCGGTTTGCTTCTGACTCCGGTCACTCAAGGTGGAGAACCACGGCGTGTTGCTACCGCACTCGGTGGCCACGGTGAAGATAGGTCTAGGCAATGGCGATGGAATGACCAAACAGAAGAACGAGACCCAGACTGGAGCGACCAGAGAGCTCGCGAAGCGGAGCAGGGCACTCGTGCGTCTACTCGTTGAGGCGGGCGGAGGGCTGGGAACACACGGACACCAGGACGACGTGCACCGGTGGCTCCAGGACCGGCCGGAGGAGCTACCTGACCCCTCCTCCGCATCTGCCATGAGGGGGGAACGCTCCGGTGCTATGAGCCGTTGGGCGGAGCTCTCTAGTGCCAAAGGGGCGCTGCTCTGCGCGCTCACCCTGGTGCGAGAGGGAGACCGGTGGGCGGGCGCTGAGACTGTCCGCACCCACGTCGAGGGCGCGGGCTCCTTCGAGTTCTATGGCGTCGGGTGCGTGTGCCGGGTCCTCCAGGTCCGCGTCGACCGCGGCAGGCGGGAGGCGACTCTCGCCATTGAGGGCCTGGCCCGCGCCCGCGTCAAGAGCGTCACCGCCTCCAGCGCCCTCGTGATGGGACACTGCGTGTGGCCCCGCCCCGACCCTTCGCGGCACGGCCCGTCGATGAGGGACATCCGAAGTCTCGCGGAGGCGCTGTACTCGGTCCAGAAGGGGATCCTGAAGGCCCAGAACGTCCCTAGCGACGGCCTCGGCAAGCTGACCAAATCCTTGTGGCAGCTGGCGGCAAAGTCGGACGCATCCGAGGTTCCCATGTGGAAGGCGCAGTCGTGGGCGACACAAGTCAGCGACCTTCTCTTGGCCTCGCCCCTGCTGGACAAGCTCATGTCGAGGACGCAGAGGCTGGAGGCCTTGCTGGTGACTTCGCCGGGGGACAGGGTGAGGACGTTCACCTCGATCCTCCAGCAGAAGTGCAGCGACCACGAGGCCCTGCAGCTGCTCAGGTCGATGGAGAAGGGCGGAGACGGGGGCGCCGCGGGGACCGCCGTGGCGGCCGGCAGGGCGCGGACCGGCAGGGCGCGGTCCGGCAGCGCTGAGGATGCGGATGAGTGGGACGAGCTCGAGCAGAAGCTTGAGAACAACCTTCCCAAGGACTCCAAGGTGTACCGGGAGGCCAAGAGGGAGTTCAGGCGTGTTAAGGATGCCTCCGCGTACAAGAACATGCCACCCCAGCCGGGGGACAACATGATGCGAAAGTGGCTCGAGTGCGTCGCGGACGTCCCGTGGCTCCCCTCCAGCACCGCCGGTAATGGCGCCGAGGGTCCTGGATCCCAGCACGTCCTTCTCCGCGCGATCAGCGTCATGGACGAGAGGCACTACGGCCTCAAGCCGGTGAAGAGGAGGATCGTGCAGTACCTCGCGGTGCAGCAGCTGCTTAGCCAGGCCAGGTCCAAGGGCGAGGGCGGGGGCAAGGGCGCCAGAAGCCCCGTGGTGCTGTGCCTCGTGGGTCCCCCCGGGGTTGGCAAGACCTCGCTGGCGAGGACAATCGCGGAGAGCTTGGACAGGCCGCTGCAGAGGGTTAGCCTTGGCGGGGTGAGGGATGAGGCGGAGGTCAGAGGTCACAGGCGCACTTACATCGGTGCTATGCCCGGAAGGGTGGTCCAGGCCCTGATCCAGTCCAAGACCAGCTCCCCCGTGCTGCTGTTGGACGAGATGGACAAGGCTGGTGGCGCGGACGGCGGCCTCAGCGTCAGGGGCGACCCCCTTGGTGCCCTTCTCGAGGTCCTGGACCCAGAGCAGAACCACTCCTTCGTGGACCACTATGTCGGGCACCCGATCGACCTGAGCGACGTCTTCTTCATCGCGACGGCGAACTCGTTGGACACGATGCCCCCAGCGCTCAGGGACAGGCTGGAAATCGTTAGGCTTCAGGCATACACCCCGCAGGAGAAGGCCGCTATCGGGATCAGGCACCTCTGGCCCAAGGCGCTCTCCAGGCACGGTCTTGCGGGTGGGCGGGTTGAGGGCGAGTTTGAAATTTCAGAGCTGAAGCCCGAGGTGGTGGAGCACGTGGCCGAGTCGTACACCAGGGAGGCCGGGGTGAGGCAGCTCGAGCGCTGCCTGGCCTCAATCTGCAGGCATATCGCGACCAAGGTGGCCCTGGAAGCGGAGAGAAAGGCCAAGGGGGCCGCCGAGAAAGACGCCAAGGGGACGCTCACCTTTGAGGTCGGGCACGAGCTCGTCAACAAGGTCTTGGGGGAGCCCAAGGTCGCGTCGACGTCAAGGAGGCACCTCGCCAGGCGCATGCAGACCCCGGGGGTCGCTGCAGGGCTGGCGTGGACCTCCTCAGGGGTGGGCACCGTGCAGCTCGTGGAGTGCTGCTCGATGTCCCTAACGGCGGTGGCGGCGGCGGGGGTGGAGGCCGAGGTCGCAGACAACGGGAGGGTGGGGAGGCTGACGCTGACTGGCCAGCTGGGCGAGGTCCTGGAGGAGAGCGCCCAGATCGCGCTGACGTGGTCGCGGTCCCAGCTTACCGCGTCCACACCTAGGAGGGCCAGGAGAGCTGCCACCAGGGAGGACGTCCACGTGCACCTGCCCGCGGGGTCCGTGCCCAAGGACGGCCCGAGCGCCGGGGTCACCATTGCGGTCGCCCTGACCTCGTGCTTCCACGGCAAGGTGAGGTTTTGCCAATCCCCACCCCACCCTCCTCTCTCTCCGTCATACTTCCTTTTCGCTGACCCGTATACACTCTCTCTGTATCTCTCTTGCCGCGGTGCCTGCGGCAGCTTTGCCGGGCTGACACGGCGATGACGGGGGAGATCTCTCTTCACGGCGCGGTGCTCCCGGTGGGCGGGGTGGCCGAGAAGGTGAGGGCCGCCAGGAAGGTCGGGATCTCCAGGGTGGTGGTCCCCGAGGCGAACCAGAGAGAGGCCAGAGAGGCCTTGCAGGACGGCGGCAAAGGAGAAAAGGTTGAGGTCATTGCTGTGAGGACGGTGCAGGAGGCGATCGAGGCGTGCATCGAGGGAGGAAACCCGTGGGCCGCGCCGTCGGAACGACCCACCCCCTCGAACTACGGCGCGGGGGGGCAGCAGACCCTCCTGTCGAGGGCCGTGGACGCAAAGCTGTGAAGCTTGGTGATTTCGTTCGTTCGTTTTCGTTTTCGGCAAGCCAGGCATAATATTCCCCTGAATGAAGAAAGGTTCCCTAGAAAGTTATTTTACTCGTCGCAGGACGCGGAGTAGGCGGCGCTGTCCATGAGCCCGTCGAGCTCGCTGGCATCGCTGACCTTGACCTTCATCATCCACCCTCCCTCGAAGGGCTCCGAGTTGAGCTTGGATGGGTCGTCCACGAGGGCGTCGTTCACCTCGACCACCTCCCCGGTCACTGGGCTGTACACATCCGAAGCGGCCTTCACGGATTCCACGACACCAAAGGTCTCCTTGGCCTCCACGGTGGCACCGACCTCAGGAAGCTCAACGTAAACCACGTCACCCAGCTCGCTCTGCGCAAAGTCCGTAATGCCAATGGTAGCGGTCTCCCCGTCGACCTTGGCCCACTCGTGAGACTCGGCGTACTTGAGTCCATCAACCACGGTGGCGTACCCGCGGGCGGCGAAGGGAAGTATGTTACCACCAAACTGGCTAAGGGAAACCAACTCGGTCTTCTTCAAGGGCACAAGGGCGGCAGAGCCGAACTCGCAAGTGCTTGCGATCTGGGCTCCGATAGGCTGAGCGGAACCGTTCGCGGCGGCGACTGCCACGTTCCTCACAAGCCTAAGCTGCCTCGCTCCCTGCCTCACGCTCGTCGACAGCATCTTTGTGTTGATCAAGATGATTCGGAAGATTCGGGTACACGGTCGACTACCTCGAGGGCGACTGTCGGTCTACTACAATTGCTGCACTATCTCTCGACTGTCTTTCACTCAAGGCCCGTCCCTCCTGGTCCACACATCGTGAGGGGTCGGCTATGGTAGAATAACGTTATATATAGAAAATATAAAACCTTGATTCTGTGGATTCAAGTATAGAAACTTGTCTCGTAGAATTTTGATACACCATTTTCGATAGAAGAGATTGCAAACGTTGTGCGGATCTCGCAACCCAACCCAACACGCGTTTTGTACTCTTCATCCAACAATATCTTCTGATTTCTGTTTCTGTTTCTGGAGGTGGAGGGGGTCCAAATCGCGATGTAATTTGGAGGGGTTAGTTCGAATTTGAAATACCCTCGATCGTTTTCTTTTTTTGGCGCCTGAAAGTGACAGAACAAGCGTGCTTAGGGAAGCGAAGGCGCCTCGAGGCGAAGCGGAGAGAGAGAGAGAGGGTGAACAGGAGGGGGAAGGACACGGAACATGGCGCGGGGTCGCCGCCACGGGCCTCGAGCTTCGGGGACGGAGGACGAACAAGAAGTCGGTGCAGGTACGGATGATGATGCCGTGGAGACTTTGTTGGAGTGCGGCGAACGGCTGAAGCGGTACGCGAGGCAGGACGTGGAGGCAAAGGCAGAGGCCAACGCCAGGGAGGTCGCCGGATGGCTTCTGAGGGCGGAGACCGCACTGCGAGGTGCGGAGCAGGGGGACCAAGAGGTGCAGCGGGCGTGCCAGAACACCTTCGCCAAGGCCGTCTTTATGGTTCTCACGGGGAAGGGCGAGGGCGGGGGCGGAAGCAGCCATAGCAGAAAGCATGGGAGGGGGAATAGAGGCGGAGGCGCCATGGCGGGTGAAGCCCTAACCCATTCCAAGGAGGGAGCCACCGCCCTCCTCGTCTCCGCGAGGTGCGCGTGCTGCTTCGCACTCCTGCTCAGGCTCTTCGCCCCGCAGCCCTGCTTCTCGGACCAACAGCTCGAACAGGTGTTCTCCAACGGGCTCTTCCACCACGAGAGAGGTCTGGTGCCGAGGTTGTGCCGCGGCGAGTGCGGCCCCAAGACCGCGGCACGGTCCAAGAAAAAACAGGCGGTCGAGGCCAGGAAGGAGCTCTTCAGCAGGGGGTACTTTGTGCTGGAGACGCTGAAAGAGTGCAAGGCCCACCTGCTGGTGCTGGACTTTCCCACGGACGACTGCTTGAGGCTCGTGCTCACCTCGTGCTTTGCGTGCGTCACGGGAGAGAACGCCTCGGAGACCAGGGAAGTGGTCGCCGGCATCGCGGGGGAGCTGCTCAAGGAGGGGGGCTCGGACTTGGGGCCTGGCCCGTGGGAGTGCTTCCTGAACGAGGTGGCGGGCACGGGCCCTGGGGGGCAGCTGCCGCCGCTCGAGCGGAGGTGCGAGAGGATCGGCGGGGCGCACCACTCGGGGTCGGGGGGCGGCGCGGCCTTCGCTGTCCCCGCCGCGGGCGACGAAGAAGAAGAAGACTACGGAGGCGGGGATGGCGAGGACGCCGAGCCGACCTCCAGCGCGATCGTGGCGAGGGACCTTCTCAGGTCCTGCGCCGCCGACCTGGCGCCCCACGTCCAGAAGTTTCTGGACAGGCTGATCACGGGCAATCTGCCGCACAGCGACCTTCGCGACCCCAGGCGGCTGCACAACTTGCTCTACGCTATGTACAAGACGGAGAAGGGGGTGCTGCTGCCCGTGCTGCCCAAGCTGGCGCGGGACCTCACCCACGCCCTGGAGCCCAACAGAATCCAGGCCTTGGATTTGTGCGGCCACTTTTTGGTCTCGTCCTTTGGCCCGGCTTTCGCCAGGGAGTACCACAGCTCTGTGTTCTCGGAGTTCCTGGACCGGTTCCACGACAGGAGCGCCTCCGTCAGGCACAGGTGCGTCATGATCGCGCAGTGCGTCTTGCTGCGGCACATGAGGGAGAACAACAACGCCATTGGCCTGGGGGACGGCCTCGGACAACAACTCTCTGGCGGCGGCTCTCACGACCTCGCGGCGTCGTGCTTCCTGTCGCTGAACGAGAGGGTGATGGACCCAAGCGACAGGGTCCGCGCCTCAGCGGTGTGCGCGCTGGGCAGGATTCTGGCCCTCAACCCTTCAGCCCTCAGCGCAACGCAGTTCGACTCCTTCCAGGGCAGGCTGAGAGACTCCAAGGTCAACGTCAGGGTGGCGTGCGCTGAGTCTCTCGCGGAGGCCTTCCGGTGCCACATCCGCAGGGTTCACGCCGAAGGCGGTACCTGGCAAGACGAGGAGAGGCTAGGGCCTGTGCCCGCATCCCTGCTGAGGTGCTACTGTCAAGACACGGAGCTCAGGACCGCCCCCTCGTCGAGCGGCAGATCGGGCAAGGCCCCGCCTGCGCTGGAGCACGCCCTGTCGCGAGGGCTGTGGCCTGAGTCCCTGACGGAAGAGGAGGTGCTGCGGCACTGGGTGGTGATCCACGCCAACGAGGCCGCCGCCGCCGCCGCGGCTCTTGAAGGCGAGGAGGAGAACGAGGCCGTCGGCCAAAGCCAGCAAAGGGGGGAGTCCCAGCTGGCGAGGCTACTGCAGCAGAAGAGCGCGCTCAGGAACTCGGTGAGACAACTGCTGAGTTTGCGGAGGGGGTGGAAGCAGGAGAAGGCCTCCGGCGGGGACGCCGCCGCCGTCGGCAGGTGGGAGCGGCGCCTCAGAGACCTGTGCACGCGCGTGGCCAGGTTTTGGCTCGGCTACCTCGACTCCAACGACTCGCTGTGGAGGTGCGCCATGCTCAGGGACGAGCGGGTCTTCGACCTCCTCGAGTCGCTGACGAAGGCCGGGCGGGAGGATGCACCTGGCGACGGCAACGACGAGGACAGGACCGACCTCCTCGCCTGTGTTTCTCATGACAAGGAGCTGCGCTCGTGCCTGGCCCGGCTGGTGGACCAACTCAGGCCTGGGCCTATCTCGGAGGGCCACATCGACTCGCTGCTGGAGATCCTTTCGGCGGAGGGCGAGGGCGAGGGAGAAAGCGCGGCCTTTGCCGGGCACTGCCGCAAATTTGCTTCCATGGTGGCCATGCGAGACCCCCACCTCTTCCAGCACCCGAGCGCGACGAGAGTCCTGCTCTCGATGCTCACAAGCGCCTCGCAGGCTTCGTCCCTGTTGGGCTTGGAGCTCCTGCACGCCTCTCGCGCCGGCAGGTCGGCCGGGGCGGCGGTGGGCCCAGGATCGGAGGAGGAGGAGGCCATCGTGCGTTACGTGTCGAGCCCGAAATTGGACATTTCCGGGAAGGCGATCTCCGTCCTGGCGGGCCTCGCGGGCGAGGAGAGGTCCCGTGACCTGCTCAGGGGGGAGAGCAGGAGGTGGCTCAGGTCCCTCAATGGCGGCGGGACCGCCGCCGCCTTCTCAGTGGTGGGCTCCATCGCGGAGCACGCCCCCGGCATCCTCCAGGACTCTGCCCTGGACGTGGTCGGAGCGGTGTGCTCTGCGCTCACCTCCCCGCCCGCTCCCCCAGCTATGGGGGAGGCCGAGCACACCCCCAAGGCCTCGACTTGCGCGCCCAGAGATCTCCTTTGCGCCGCCCTGAACTGCTTGGGGCAGGTTCTGTGCCCCAAGGACCCGGCTTGGAGGCTCCCCAAAGACCTGGAGTCGTGCGTGCCGCAGGCCCTGGAGCACTGCGCCGCCCTGCTGGAGCCCGACAATGCGGTTGCGGCCCATGCGGGGCTGAGCGCCAAGCAGGAGGCCTCCGTGAGGCTTTCGAGCGCCAGGTGTGTGCTGAGGGTCGCCACGAGGTTCGACCGCCTGGTGCCCTTTGACGTGCAGACCAAGCTCTCGCTTGTGATGCAGGACCCTGACAGGGGCGTCCGCAGGGACTTCGCGGACGACCTTGGGGCCTCGGTGTCGCGCTTCCAGCGCCAGAGGCCGCCGCAGTCCCACCTTGCGGCCAAGCACGCGGCCTGGCTCGCCCTCGCCGGCGCGGACCCAAACCGAGAGAACCGTCAGCTCGCCACCAGGCAGATTGTCCGTTACGTGGTGCACGCGGCGGAAAACCTGCGGAGGCTCGGCGAGAGGGATCGGAGGAGCGGGTTGGTGGTCATGCGTCCGGAGTTCTCCCTCGTGTACGTCATCCACGCGCTGGCGCACCACTCAGACTACCCCACCGCGTCGGAGGCGGAGGAGTTTGGCGTGAACGAAAGCTACGCGCCCTTCCAGCAGATGATCCTGTTCTACCTGGATGCCCTGTCGAGGGAGGGGAACTACCGTGACGACAGGAAGGGGAAGGCCAAGCGAGGGGGGGCGGGCGGCGGCAACCTCGTGTTCGAGGCCGACGCCTCGCTGGTGGAGGCGGTATGCAAGAAGGTGGGCGAGTGCGACGACGCCAGAGGCGGGACCCAGGGGGGAACGAGGGTCCTCGCGGAGCTCTGCAGGCTCCTGGCCGCCAAGCTCGGGGTGGGAGGCGCCTCTGCTCCTCCTGTTGCCGAGGATGGGGAGGATGGGGAGGCCGCTGCGGCCCCGGCCTCCTCCCACGGGCACCGAGTCCCACTGCCGACAAACTTGTACTCGCCTCGTGCTCCAGGGGGCGGAGGCCTCGGTGGGCTGAAGCCCGTCCTTCCCGCCGGCCTGGACCTCGCGTCTACGGGCGTCACGGAGAACTTCTCGGCGAAGAAGAAGGGAATCAAGCTCGAGGGCGGCGGCGGCGGGAAGAAGAAGGCGAAGAGCCCCAAGAGGAAAAGCCCAGACTCCACTCCCTCTCCTGGCAACAGGAGGAGGAGGAGGAGGAGGAGGACCACCCCGGAGGGCAAGAAAGGGGCTGTCCTGTCCCCGGCGGCGGCCAACGTGAAGAGGGAGAGGCCCGGGAGGGCGGCCAAGTCCAAGGCCGCCGCCGCGATCGCCGCGGATGGCGGTCAGGAGAACGGCGAGGCCAGCTCTGACATCAGCCTCGGGGTCTCCGTGTAGCGTAAGTAGGTAGTAAAAAAGTGTGTATATAAATTAGATTTCCTTAACGCAGACTGCAAGCGTGCCCTCTGGGCAAGCCAAGCCTCACTTGAAGAAGGCAGAGACCTTCTCGAAGACCTCCTCGATGGACACGTCGGTCTTGACGTGCTTGACCATTCCCTTCTTGTCGTAGTGCTCGATCACCGGCATGGTCTGGTCCTGGTAGGTCTTGAACCTCTTCTTGATGGTCTCGATGTTGTCGTCCGCCCGGCCCTCCGCCCGGCCCAGCAGTCTCTTCTCCAGAACGTCCTCCGGGCAGTCGAAGAAGAGCACAAAAGTGCAGTCGTGCCCCACGACCGAGAGGAAAGTGTCCCTGTTCTCAAGGTTGCGGGGGAAGCCGTCGATCAGGAACTTGGACTGGCCACTCTCCTTCATCGCCGTCTTGAGCAAGTTCACCGTCACCGAGCTGGGAACGATCTTGCCCTGCTGCATCATCTCCGCGCACTCGTTGCCCTCCTTGGTGCCGGAGCGAACGAACTGCCTCAAGAGGTCCCCCGCGCTGAAGTGGACGTAACCAAAAGAATCGACGATCTTGGCGCACTGCGTTCCCTTGCCGCTTCCTGGACCGCCCAACACGAAGATCACTGTACTCTCCTCAGACATCTTCTTCTTCTTTGTTGTGTTGTTTAGGAGCTTGCTCTGAAAGTAGTCTGACTTGTGATCTGAAGAAGCCTCCTTTGCTGTTGGTGGTGCTGAATAATAATATAGAGGAGGATAAGGCTTATCCTTAACTGAGTCTTGGAGTCGCCCCGCGAGTCCCGCGAACGACCAAGAGTGACTTGGTTGTTTTAGTTGAAACCAGAACGGGTCCGACCAGTTTTGGTGACCCAACTGCTTGAAGCACCCGCCCAAAGCAAAACGAAAAACACGAAAGGAAAGAATGTCGAGTCACGTCACGTAACGGTAGGCGAGCGTAGCGTCCTACGAGACCTTCGTAATTGACCTTCGCTTCGCGAAGGGGAAAGAGTGAATGAATGGATTGTTCCTGCTTGGCGGCTCGGAGGCTTTTTTGTTTGGATGGAGGAAAAAAAAAAAAGATGTGGAGCTGGAGGGTATCGATCCCCCTGCCTTCCGCATGCAAAGCGGACGCTCTACCATTTGAGCTACAACCCCTCCGTGTAGAAATAGCACCTCACGTAAAGTCATTCCATTGTATAAGTATCCCTGTGCACTCGTGTGCGCACGAGATCCCGGAAAAGATGAGGATGTCGATCGCTGGGCCTTTTCTTGAGGTGATCAGCCCAAGAAAGTGACGACGATCAGTGAGTGACGCGCCGCGCAGCCGGTCAGAACCACCACCACCCAGGCGTCCGCTTGGCGCCCGCCCGCGCGCGAGGAGAGAGACAGAGGGGGTCGAGGAGGAGATCGCAGGAGGCGGCGACGCAGCGGAAGTAGAACGAGCCCCAGGAGTCCCAAACCTTGCACCGCCCGCGGGAGAGAGAGAGAGAGAGAGCAGGAGCGTATGTTGGCGCGAAGGCCCGCCGCGACGGCACTGGCCGCCCTGGTGTCGAGGGTGTGTCCACCGGGGATAACCATCGCCCCGACGACGACCCGTTTGGCGTCGTCCTCGTCCTCGTCTTCCGAACCCGCCGCTTGGACCCCGCCCGGCGCCGCGGACGAGACAAGGAAGCCGAGCGTCCTGGAGCGTATGAGCGGCCGCCTGCCTGACGGACAGTCCAAGTTCTGGCACGACGAGTGCGCCCGGAGACGCGACGCTTTGATGAACATGGTTTCTCCCGGAACGGTGGTTTTGGTCCCCGCCGCCGCGCTCAACCACGTCCCTGGCACGAGGATTCCGCTTCCGTACCGACAGGAGGCCACCTTCTTCTACCTCACGGGCGTCTACAAGGACAGCGAGATGGTTGCCGCGCTGGAGTGCAGGTGAGAAACCCGAGTGGAACCCTATCTCCCGCAATGCCGTCCGCACCCGCGGCCCGCGACCCCAGCTGACCCCAGCTTCCCTTTTCGGCCGACCGAAAGCGCGGACGGCAAGTCCGTGAACTACAAGCTCTTTTGCGCGAACGAGGACGCGGAGAGGCAGAGGTGGGAGGGCTCGCGGCTTGGCCCTAAGGACCAGAAGACGCTGATGGCGGACTGCGTCGAGCCCCTCAGCAACTTTCCGTCGTACGTCAGGGAGATCCACACGCAGAACAGGCCCGTCGTTTTGGACGCCAAGATGTGGCATGGGCACCCTTACGCTTCCCAGGTCCTCGACCCGAGGCACACCACCCTGGCAAAGGTGAGCAAAAAGAGAGAGAGAGAGAGAGAGAGAGATGGAAAGAGGGCGAAAGGAAATGGCGCCCTTCTCGGGGGAGGGCGCGCGGCGCGGACGACCCTGACGCCCTATTTTCCTCTCTTCTCCACTTTCACCCCAAAACGAACCAAAGGATACAACTGGCAGGAGCCACTTGGAACCGGTGCTTGGCGCATCCGTCACATATAATCTCCTGGAGTCACTGGTGCACGAGCTGAGGTGGGTGAAGACGCCGGCCGAGGTGGAGGTCATGAGGGCCAGCGCGGAGATCACCACGGAGGCCTTCAACACTTGCATGGGCCTCAGCCGCCCAAACATGAACGAGAGGCAGATCTCCTGTATGTTCGAGTTCCTGTGCAGGCAGGAGGGGGCGGAGCGCATGCCGTACCCGCAGGTCGTGGCCGGGGGCAACGGCGCGTGCACCATCCACTACTCGGACAACAACAAGAAGATCTTTGACGGCGAGCTCGTCCTGATGGACGCCGGATGCGACTTTTTCGGGTACGCCTCGGATGTAACGAGGACCTGGCCCATCGGGGGCAAGTTCACCGACCCGCAGAGGGAGGTCTACGAGCACGGTGAGCCCCCGCCCTCCGCCGCGCGTCTTTCCCCCTCCCTTCCCTCTTTCTGACGTTGTCGTTTTCTTAGTGCTCGAGGCGCACAGGGAGTGCATGGAGGCCTGCGTCGAGGGCAACACCCTGAGGGACGTGCACAAGATGTCCGTCCACCTGCTGGGCAGGGCGCTGAGCAGAATGGGGATCGTGCAGAAGTCCACCCAGCAGATCATCCTGCGGGGCCTTTACAAGCCCTACTACCCACACTCCATAGGCCACTGGCTTGGGATGGACACCCACGACGTGCACACCATCTCCGCGATCAGGCCCTTCGTCGAGGGCACGGTGCTGACGATCGAGCCCGGGCTGTACCTGCCCAGGAACGTGCACGAGATCCCGTCGCAGTACCGCGGGATTGGGATCAGGCTGGAGGACGACGTCGTGGTGAGTGGGGGCGGGAGGGAGCCGGAGGTGCTGAGCGCGGCCATCCCCGTGGAGGTGGACGAGGTGGAGGCGCAGGTTGGGAGCCTGCTGGACGCCGCCGTGGGAGGGGGGAGGCCGGGAACCCTGTCCGTGTACCACAATTGAGCCAAACCGGCAGGGCTTGGTGATTCTTTTTGGAGGATAAAACTTTCAGTGCAAGTATGCAAGTTACCCACAAAGTCCTGAGCCACTTTCATAGTGACAAAGAGAATCCTTTGGAGGCGCGTTTTGTCTGCATTGTCTTTGAAAAACTCGTTTTCGGCTGGTACGCTCCTCCTACCCCTCTCGCGCATTCATTATTTTAATGTGTGGCTGTCGGCGGGTAATCTCCCCATCGCTTTTTGATCCTGTTGTAGCATCACAACCCAAAGGCAAAAGGCAGAGAGAGAGAGAGAGAGAGAGAGAGAGAGAGAGACGAGTCTCACTCTAAGAGTGACGAGGAGGCTGTTGATCATTCTTCGCGCCACAAGTGGACACAACCTCCGCCTGAGACTATCTTCGCCTTTCAACTTTTGCACTGAAAGGAGACCAAACCAAAGGAACGGGAACACCAGCAAACTAAACAAAGGACCAGTGTTTCAGTGCGCAAGGGCAGCAGCGGGCGACACGGATACGGAGGGACATAGGAAGAAGAACAACAACTACAACAACAACATGGCTTCTTACGGGACCAAGGACCTCACCGGAAAGGTCTGCCTGATCACGGGCGCGAGCGCCGGCATAGGCGAGGCCATCGCGCACAGGATGGTGGAGGCCGGCGCAAAGGTCATCCTCATTGCCAGGAGGATCGCCAAGCTCGAGGAGATCAAGGCCACCCTCGAGTCCACCTACCCCGGGGCCAAGGTCCACTGCGTCAAGTTCGACGTCAAGGACCTCGATCAGGTGCGCGCTCTCAAGTTGTCTGCGACGGTTTCCCGCGCGCGCCGACCGACGTCCGTATCCCACTCTCCTCTCGCCCCTCGGCCGCTAACGCGCTTTTGATGTCCCTCAGATCGGCGAGCTCAGGGACGGCCTTCCCGAGGAGTTCCGCGACATCCACGTCTTGGTGAACAACGCCGGCGTCGCCCTCGGCACGCCACCCGCCCACGAGAACCCCATCGCCGACGTGGAGACCATGCTCAGGACCAACGTGAGCTCCGTCATGGCCTTTGTCTCCACCTTTGCACCCGGGATGGTCGAAAGGAACGAGGGCCACATCGTGAACATCTCGAGCATCGCGGGCCACGAGGCTTACCCCGGCGGCAGCGTGTACTGCGCCACCAAGCACGCCATAGACGCCTACACGACCTCCATGAGGCACGACCTAGTTGGAACCAACATCAGGGTCACGGCCATCTCCCCCGTGAGTCCCTCACCCCCACCGTCCTTCGGGGCATGCGCCATCGCACACGCGCGCACGTGCTCCCCGCCCCGCCACCAGCCGGAAAGGATGAAGTGGGCTGACTCTTTCCTCTCTCTCTCTCTCTGTGCCCGCCAAAATGTTTTGTTTTTTTTTATACAAAAGGGAGCGGTGAGGACCGAATTCACCCTGGTCAGGTTTGGCCAGGACGCGGAGAGGGAGGACGACTTTTACAAGGGCTTCACCCCCCTGAACGCCAGGGACATCGCGGACAACGTCATGTACGTCACCACCAGGCCCCAGCACGTGCAGGTGGGAGACATCGTGATTTACGCCACCAAGCAGTCCTCCGCAAAGTCCATCGCGAAGAACGAGTAACCTAAAAACCTAACCTAAACCATTCGACACAGAGAGGAGCGAGCACAACAAACCATAGAAGTATAACGGAGCAACGCCACTGTCCCTTCCCAATTCTGAGAATTGTATTCTGAGAACGCCCCACGAACGCCCTGAGAAGGAAAAAAATAAAAAATCAGAGAGGGGACCTTTGCTTGAAAGAGTCGCGGCGTGTGTGCCGAGGGCGCGCGGGCCACGGGAGGTCGAAGTGGGGCTCCCCTCACAGGCGAGCGAGGGCGCGCCTCCGTTCTCGCCGGCGTCCCCCCACCGGTGGGTCACATTGCGCATTGCCGCGCTGACAACTTTTGACTGGTTTCACAGGCGAGCTCCAGGCTCAGAGGCTCTGCTAGTATGGAGGAGACGGAGAAGGAGCTCCTTTTCGTCCAGATGGCGTTAGATGACGCCAGGGACAAGGGCAACGACAAGTACGTCGTCCCCGCCCTCATTAAGATGGGACTCCTTCACTTCCAGTTGGCGTCTCAGTGTCCCAAGGAACAAGGGAAGGCCAAAGATGACAACTTGGCGCAAGCCGAGAACTACATGAACGAGTGTCTCTTCGAGGCCAAGAGGCTCAGGTTCGATGTCGAGCCCGAGCAGATGGTGCTGATCAGAGAGAGGCTATGCAGCGTGGCGGAGCACAAGCAAGACTTCAAGGAGATGTAGAAGCAGCTAGGGATGCTTAGGTCGCTGGGAGACAAGCTCGGCGACGAGGCGTGCCTCCGAAAGACGAGGAACGGCCTGTGCTTCGTGTACCTGAAGCAGAAGAGGTGGGGCGAACTGCTGGCGCTGTCGACGAGCCACCTCGAAACCTACGACGAGTCCAGCGGGTGGCAGCAGAAGGACGCTCTTCGGATCTTCCGGTATGTCTCTGACGCCGTGGCCCACCTGCCACCCTCTGACGAGGTGGACGGCACGCTGGACAGGCTGAGGAAGGACAAGAGGTTCGCGGGCCTGGAGGGCCTGAAGCCGATCTTGCTGAGGGCGGTGTGCACCTCTCTGAACAGGAAGAAGGACTACGGAGAGCTGTGCGGGGCGGCGCGGGAGTACGCCGAGGAGCTTTTGGGAAAGGAGGGGACGAGGAAGCAGGCGGCCGACATGTTCAGGCTGAGCGCGATCGCCTACAACAACCTGGGGAGGCACGAGGAGGCCCGCGACGTGGCGCGGGAGGGGAGGAACCTTGTCGCTCAGCCCGCAAAGGAGGCCCTCCCCGAGGAGGCGCAGACGCACTACCTGTGCTGCAAGGAGGAGATGAAGGCCCTGAACAGCATTGGGGACTACCACGGGATGTGCGAGGCGATGGCGGAGGCGGAGGGCAGTCTGGCGTCCTTCTGCGCCCAGCGCAAGCAGCCCATGGAGGAGGCGACCTTTTACACCAACTTTGGTTACGCGAGGCAGCAGCTGGGGCAGCAGAAGGAGGCCCTGGGGCTGTACGAGAAGGCCGTGAACGTGGCGGCGGAGAACAAGGAGATCGGCCCGAGGCACTTCGCCACGATCCTGTCGTGCGGGAACATCGCGCTGGAGACCGGTAAGGTTAGCTGGGGGATTGGCTTCTTGGGGCGCTTTCTGGAGCACATGAAGAGGGAGGAGGCCGCGACGGCGGCAAAGGCCCTCGTGCTGAGGGCGAAGCTGTTCGTGAGGAACAAGAAGCTCCAGGACGCGATCGACTCGTTGGACGAGGCATGGGCTCTGTGCGGCGAGGGGGAGTACAAGATGAAGATCGTGGTCGCGGCGGAGGTGGCGGAGATCTACAAGGACCTGGACAACATGTCGAGGTACTGTCAGTGGAAGGAGGAGGAAATCTCTCTGTGCTCCGCGTCCGGGTCCCCGCTGGAGGCCGTGAACGCCAAGATTAACTTCATCAGCAACCTCATCGTGAGCAACTCGGTGGATATGAAGGACAGGCTGCAGGTGAGCCAAATTTCAACTGCGGAAGAACAAGTGAAGAGGTACTGACCTCTCTCTCTCTCTCTCTCTCTCCTTTGTGACGGCAAACAGAGACACTTTAGGGAGGCGAGCGAGCTGGTGAAGCGGCACCCGTCGGAGCTCAAGGAGTGCGGGGAGCAGCTCAGCAAGCTGTACGTCAACCTGCTGCAGTGCGACGATTTGGTGGACACCCAATTTTCAGAAAAGTTGCTCGACTCTGGCCTCAGCGCCGTCAGCAAGTTCAACGTCGCCATCAGCGAGGTAAAGACCCACATCTCGAAGGGGAGGCTGCAGGACGCGGAGAGGTCGAGCGAACAGCTCAAAGAGCTGGCCTCCACCCCGACGTATGAGGTGGAGCTCCTGCTGGTGAGGGCCACCCTGAGCACGAAGAAGGGAGAGCTTGAGCAGGCCGGGAGGTACCTGGAGGATGCCATCAAGATCGCCGAGAAGGGCGGGAGGGACCCCGAGGCCCGGAAGCTCAAGGCCTCCGCGCTGAAGCAGATCGGAGGGAACTTGAACATCAGGGGGCAGTATGACATGAGCCTGAAGAGGCTGCAGGAGTCCATGGCCATCTACATTGAGGTCGGCGACAAGGTCGGGGAGCTGGGCGCTCTGTCGGCAATAGGGTACGTCTACCTGGATCTCAAAGAGGACTCGAGGGCCGAGAGCGCCTTCAAGCAGACGCTGGACTTCGCCAACGCCAACAACGACAGGGAGGCCCTCTGCAACGCCCTGCTGGACCTCGGCAACCTGTACATCAACAGCAGGGAGACAGAGAAGGCCTGCGAGCACGTGGAGCGCGCCCTTGCGATCGCCCAGGACCTGCGGATCGAGTACAATGTAGCCAGGGCCTACGCTGCCCTTTGCAACATCGAGTTCGCCAGGAAGGATTACAAGAAGTCTTTTGAGTACGCCAACAAGGCCAAGGAGCTCCTCGCCACATCCGAGGACGCCGTCTTTGCCGCGAGGCTGCTTGCCAACCTGGGCAACATTTACGACAAGCTCGGCACCCAGAAGCAAGGGTCGAGCGCCACCCTGGAGTTTCACGAGAAGAACCTCAAGTTTGCCAAGGAGAGCGGTGACAACGTGCTGCTCTGCAACTCGCTGATGACCTTGGGCGACATGGTGAACAAGAGGATTGTCTTGCTGCTGAACAAGGAGCAGGAGGACGAGACTGGGAACCACATCTACGTGACGGGGGATATCGTGAAGAAGGCTCTGGATTACTACAATGAGTGCCTGGTCGTCGCTAAGAGGAACGCCGACCTGACGTCTGAGGGGAACGCACTGAGGGGGATCGCGGCGACAAAGAGACTGGAAATTTCCAGCAGAATTTACATGCGTAACGCCATCGACGCCAGGTCCACCGCGGGGAGGTTCTCCCTCGGCCTGCGGAGGCTGATGTCCGGCCGGCAGACCAAGGCCTCGGGCAAGGGTGGCAGCGAGCAAGTGAGCGCCAGGAGGCTGATCTCGGCGAGGAGGAAGGCCGCCGGGTCCATGCAGAGGGAGATGAACGTCGCGAGCACGCAGTACCTGCTTTGGGCCGCAAAGACAGGGGAGCTCGACAGGATCAAGGAGCTCATCAAGCTGCAGAAGGTGGACCCAGACACGTGCGATGACACGCAGCACACTGCGTTGCACCATGCCGCACAGGTGAGAGCTGACAACTGCGGCGATGACGAGAACTCCCTCCGAAGGAACGAAATTGGCTGACATCACTCTCTCTCTCTCTCTCTCTCTCTGTGCGTGGTGTGTGTGTGTGCAATCACCAGGAGGGCCACCTTCCCGTGGTCAAATACCTGATCGAGGACGCCAAGGCGAACGCCCAGTGTGAGACCACGGAGTTCGACACCCCTTACGCCCTCGCGCTGAGCCGCGGCAGGAAGGATGTCTCCGACTACCTCAAGGACATCGCGGGCGTCCTGCCCTTCGTGAAGTCAGTCGTGGTCAAGGAAGTGGAGAAGCGAAGGTGAGGCGAGGAGACCCTCGGAACGGACGGAAGAGTGGATGACTGACAGAACACCTTTTTTCCATCTCATTCCATCCCCGGCGCCACAGGACCCAAGGCACCAGCGGGGACTACAAGGAGTTCAGTGAGTACCACCGTTTGGCTTGGAACGGCCAGATCTCCCAAGACCTGAGCGACCACGACGAATTCGACATCTTCAAGCGCACCACGCTGATGATGGCGGCCTACAGGGGTCACACCAACTGGGTGAGGGCCAAGCTCCAGGAGGACCCCGCGAGCGCGGTGAAGAAGGATACGGAGGACTGGAATGCCCTGCACTGGTGCTGCGCGAGCCCGAGGGCGACCGCGGAGCAGCAGATTGAGATCGCGGAGCTCCTGCTGGGCTGCCACACCAGCATTCTGAGGCAGAGAGATGCAAAGGGCCTCAAGCCGCATGACCTGGCCCTGAAGAAGGGAAACAAGAAGATCGCCCACCTGCTTCAGACAAGGTACAAGGCCAAGAGCGACAACTTCGCCCTCCCAGCCATCAGGGCGGTCTCCTTTCTGCTGGTCATGGCCCTCTATGGGTTCTTCTTCCCGCTCTTTGTCATCGTGGGCTACCTCAGGAGGCGCAGGATTGCCAGAATTTTGGGCAAGATACCCCAGACATGCTTCCAGATCTTGTCGCCCTCGCAGAAGATGGTCTTCCAGAAGGCCCAGAGGCTCGGACTGAACGAGAGGAGCATCTTCTTCCTCGTGCTGCCGTTCTTCCTCTTTCTGTGGTGCTACCCCTCGATCTTGATCTTGGGCATCTTGCCGGGGATGCACCCGCAAGGGGAAATTTCCGAGAAGATCCTGTACCTGTTGGGCGTGTACTACATCCTCGTCGCCCTCTTCCTCTTCCTCAGCACCATCAAGTGCTTCGCGGAGAAGGAGCTGAGGAACGTCAGGCACCCCAGGAAGAGAATCAGGCTGAAGATTCTGCCGAACGACTTTAGGACGAGCGGGACAAGGGCAGTCATCAACGTGGTGAGAATTCTCATTTGTGTCTTTGACTTTTTGGCCTTTGCCAACTTCGGCATCCCGAAGAACCTGCTGGACACAACCGGGTCGCAGAACAGCGAGGAGTACCACGTGCTCGACGGCTGGAAGGGCTTCGGATCGCAGATCATCTTGGACTTTCGCAGGAACACTTTTGTGTACAGCTTTTGGCTCGGCCTGCTCACCGTTGCGGTCTGGTTCCTCTTGTCCACCTACCTGGGGTCCTCGATGGTCATCCTGCACAATAAGAGGCTGGGCAAGGCCTTCCCCTTCGTGCAGCCGGATTTTTTCAGCAACATCCCCGGCCTGAGCTCCATCGTGCCCATCTTGGCCGTTGCCGCCGTCCTGCCCGTGTCCTCCATCTTCTTCAGGGCGCTGGACTGCACCTACGTCTCAAGGCAGGACTCCGCCGCCCTGCGGTCGGGCGTTCTCTTCTTTGAGCAGCGGGGGGCGAACATGACAGCCTTGCAGCTGCCAGAGCAGATGGGCTCGGACTTTAATCTCGTCACGCACTGCCGGTCGCTGGGGATCAACGAGACCGCCCTGCTCCCCGAGCCCTGGCAGTCCTGCCCGGAGGAGTCCTACACCGTGCCTTGCACCACGACCTACCTCACCGGGCTGCCGGACCAGTGGATGTCCTTCAGGTGCTGCCCCTACACCGAATGCCCCAAGGGCTTCGGCTCCTGCCTGGAGAGCCAGCGAAGCATCCAGTGCTGGACCGGCGCGCACAACCTGTACTCTATGGTCGGGCTGACCTACCTGATATACTACATCCCGAGCTGTGTGGCGATCGGGATCTACTTCATGGAGCCGGACGAGGACGTGAACGACATCAGGTTCACCGGGTCGTACATGATGCTGGAGATCGCCATGAAGTGGATCATGTCGCTGCTGTACACCTTCTTTGACGCGCTGCCCCTGATCACCCAGGCCGGGTGCATCACGGTCACGGGGGCGCTGGCCTACGCCAACTACGCCTACCAGCCCTGCAAGTCCATCTGGTCGATGAACCACTACAGGAGCTCGGCGTACGCGCTTAACTGCTGGATCGCGGTCACCGCTCTGGTGGGCGTGGTGCTGAAGAGCGAGGGCAAGGGCGAGGCCAGCGTTGTGGGCATCGACGTCTCCATCTGGATCATCCTGCTGGTGCTCGGCGGGGGCCTCATCATCCTCGTCACCCTGATGATCCACGCCTCGAGGCTCAAGGTCCCTCTCAGCAAGCTCCTGGGCAAGATCGTTTCGGACAGCAAACGCGAGGGGGAGAGGGAGAGGAGGGAGACCGCGCTGAGGAAGCTCAGGGAGTCCCAGGCGATGGGCGGGGGACCCATGGGCCAGCAGAAGGGATCGGTCGTGATCGCAAACCCCCTGAGTCAGTCAGAGTCCGCGGGGCAGAGGCTCCACGCCCTAACCATGGACATCGAGCTCGCGGCCTTTGACATCGGCGGAGGGGGAGGAGAAGGAGGCAAGAAGGACGGGAAGAAGACCTCGGTGATCAAGACGGAAAACCCGCTGAGGCTCTCGGTGGGCGACGGGCCCGGGCCGCTGGCGGGAGAAGAGGAGGCGGAGGCCGGAGGCGGGCCTCCTCCTCCGGGGGAGAGGCTGAACCCCGTGGCTGAGGCTGGGGTGGGGGAAGGAGAGAAAGAGGGCGCCAAGGGGGAGAGGGAGAACCCGCTGGCCGACGGCGGATTGTAAATCTAATTTAATTTGTAACACTACGTTGCCGCTTCATGCAAGCCTCAGGGCGTTATCTGTACCTTCTGACCGTAACCGCCGACCGCGCGGGGCGGGCGCGGGACTACTATCTTGGTGGGAGTGGCTCGGGAGAGGCGGTCAAGGCGCCCAGGCGGTCGGACGGGATCCATCAGGGCACCAATAGCCGCTTGGGGCGATCGACGAGCCCGGATCCGCGCGGCCCATGGACACATCATCTACATCCCGGGGTTGCTGCGGGGG
>Ga0160423_10000723_pt1 | contig 27450 bp, 29 predicted proteins | sample CRUFie14St8metaG_FD_108191 | JGI IMG/M metagenome (GOLD analysis project Ga0160423, IMG submission 108191) | Marine microbial communities from the Costa Rica Dome - CRUD Field 142mm St8 metaG | ecosystem: Environmental > Aquatic > Marine > Oceanic > Photic zone | place: Costa Rica: the Eastern...
CGACCACCGCTCTCTTGGTCATTGGACAAGACGAAAGCGGAGTGGTTTGCAAGACGGTTCATGTCACGTCGACATGAAGACGGCAACCTTATCACCGCAGAAATCGATAAGGAGGACATTTGTTTTTATACCGACGCGCGCAACGAGCAGGAAGTTGTCGTATCATCGGACGGACTTCGTATCGGTGACATAACCAAAGTCACATGATGTGTGTGAGTGAAACCGCCCCCCTCTTCGGAGGGGGGTTTTTTTTGTATAAGATTTTATAACTCAGATATCTTTTTTGATATCCCGCGTGCGCTAGATTTCTGTAGCGCGCTATTGACTGTTGACACGACGCCGATTTTTGGTAAATTGGTTGGTAAACCAATTTACTTAAAAAATGACTGCTTACAAAAAGAAATCTACTAGGAAGCCTGCCAAGAAAGTTGATAGTTCCAAGCGTAAGAAAGCCACAGGCAAGAAGCGCGGATTGTGGGACAACATTCACGCCAAGCGTAAACGCATCAAAGCAGGGAGCGGAGAGCGTATGCGTAAGGTAGGTAGCAAAGGCGCTCCAACCGCCAAAGCGATCAAGCGGTCTCAATCTAAAAAGAAGAAATAGGATGCCCAAGAAAGCCACACCCAAAAAGAAGGCGCGTAACTACCGCAAGGAGTACGACACTTACCATTCCAAACCAAAGCAACGGAAGAATCGAAGTTCTAGAAATCTAGCGCGTCGAAAGATGGTAAAAGCAGGAAGGGTGAAAAAGGGCGACGGCAAAGATGTTGACCACAAGGATCGCAACCCACGCAACAACTCGACCAAGAACCTCAGAGTTCAGTCGAAGAAAAAGAACCGTGGAAGAAACAAATAGCGTACCGCCTCCACTAGAAGATTTACTTTTAAAAAAGAAAATCAGAGAGTTGGAACATAAATGCGATGAGTACCATGTGCTGATCGATACCCTGCAAACTAATTTAAGAAGCGCCGTAGCGCGGATACCCGAAGAGAAGCGTGGCGAAATTACAGAAGTCCAAAGCTATAAATGGTGCTCTACTTGGAAACGGGCCGAATAATATAAAGGCGGAGGTTTCCGATTTTTCCGTAAAAAAAGTAAAAAAGTTTTTTACTAGCGCGGAAGCATTGCATACTGACGAGTATGCATTCGATTACTATTTAGTACTTGGTTGGATGTGGGACACGCAAGACGTGGTGTGCCCACCGCACAGGCATCCCGAATAATTTTTTTAGAAAAAAGCGGAAAACGTAAAACTCACGCCCTTTGTATGTATGTGAGTAAACAAGAAGATTACTTTAACCAAGCGTTGAAACGTAAATTGGAGGGAATGGGTCTCTCTTCAAAAGAAGTGGAAAGGGCACTTCAAGAATCGGACGATTTCGTTGACGGTCTCGATGAGGTATTTGACTCGATGTTCCCTGTCGTACCGAAGCCCGATCCGATCGAGGATTCGGATGACGACATACCACCGCTAGGGGCGATCCTGTAGCAGGGTTGTGCAGGGTTGGGTTTTCAATTTCCCAACCCTGCAATTTTTTATTCGTTGATCGAAAACGATTTGCGAAAGAAAATGCAGGGTTGCAGGGTTTTCTCTAATAAAGCTTATGTGGGAAAAGAGAATATAGGTAAGCATTTCCGTATATAGCTTTACACGACTTTTTTAGCGTACATCCCTGCAACCCTGTTGTTTCGTGAATCTAAAGTCGTGATGCTCAACCACTTATCTAGGTGCAGGGTTCAAAAATCATGCCTGCAAACCCTGCATATCTGCGCTACAATAGCAATAAATTGAAAACCCTAGAGTAGGGATGTCCGAATTTTTTCGGTTTTTTCTTAAAAAAAATTTAAAAGTGTAGCGAAACTAGTTTCATTTCTCTTGGGTATATATGTAAAACACTATATACATATTGCATGGACAATGAACTAACTATACAACTGAACCTCAGAATTAATCCCTGCTTGAAGGAGACCTTGGAATCCTTCGCCAAGAAACGGTTGACCACCAAGTCGGCTCTCTTGCGTGAAGCTTTGCTAGACCTCTTTGAGAAACATAACGTCGAGTTGGTGCAACCCGAAAAGAGTGAGTGATGTGGATACTCCCGACGACCTCAACGTTATCAGCGTTTGTACAGGATTGGGGGGTCTCGACATCGGAGCGCATATTGGCTTCGACCGACGAACTCGCCTCAAGTGTATTTGTGAACGAGAAAGCTATGCGATCTCAATCCTTCAAGCGCGTATGCAACAGGGACGCTTCCCTAGTGCGCCTTGTTGGACAGACCTTGCGACCTTCCCTTTCCAAGAGTTTCACGGCATACCTAACCTCGCACTATTCGGGGGGTTTCCATGCCAACCCTTCAGCGTATCGGGACTACGCAAAGCCGAAGACGATCCCCGACACCTCTTCCCACATATCGCGCGTGGAATCGCGCAATGCGAACCACGGCTCGTGTTGTTGGAGAACGTCGACGGCATCGCTAGTTCCAAGCTCGCAGGCAAAGAAGAAACAAGTGTTCTCCGATATGTCTTGGAAAGCTTGGAAGGCATGGGTTACATCGCAGAGGCGACTTCGGTCAGCGCGCGAGAAGTTGGAGCAGGGCACAACCGACGCAGATGGTTCATCCTCGCAGTTTTGGGCGACACCGACGACTGCGGAGGATTACGGATATGCAGGCACGTGGCAGGGCTTTCTAGAACGGCAAGCCAAGTTCAAGAAGAAGGGAGTGAACCTTCAGAAGAAGTTGGACATTGCAGTACAAGACCCGAAGAACCTTGCAACGACTCATGGCATTTCCCTGCCCGACCCCACCAAGAACAATTCGCATGGGAGTGCGCTAGAATATTGGCCTACTCCGAGGGCGAACAAAATGGAGGGCTCGACGAACGAGGGCTACGGAGATTGTCTCATGGAGAAAGTGATGAACCGCAAGGGAGCGACGAAGAACAAACTCTCGCCCCTGTGGGTAGCGCAACTGATGGGTCTGCCTGCGGATTGGGCGATACTGCCTCCCTCGTGGGAACAGAGTACCACGGCAAAAAGCTAGACTTTCTAATGAAGTACCGACAACGAGCGTTACGCTTGTTGGGTAATTCGGTTTGTCCACAACAGGCAACAAGAGCGGTTAGGATTCTTGCTCCGCGCATCGCGCTACGCGCTACAGAACTACTAAGCCCCCGCTGCGGAGATAATTTTTCGACCATCGAGGGAATCATCCGACAGTCAACCGACAATCCGCTATGAGAAATTCAAAACAAAAAGGCACATACTATGAGCAGGCGTTTATTTGCAAATGCTTGGAGCTAGGCTTGCATCCGCATCCGACCGTGGGAGATTATCTGCCACACGACATGATAGTGCAGAATCAAGTCGGGCGTACCCTGCGTGTGCAGATCAAGGGAACGGACGCGCTGATGAAGAAGCGTGAGAACGATCCCACTTCGTACACCAAGAAAGGCAGATACCGCATCACCGCCATGAGTGGAAACAAAGCGAACCACAAACCCATCGATTGCAAGTTGGTTGATGTGTTGGCGATCTACGTGAGCGAGCACGATGTGATTTATAACATACCCTGTACCGAACTTACTAGCACTGCAATTTGGATCGCGCCCCATGATCCGAAGAGCCGAGCAAAGTATGAAAAATATAAGGAGAATTGGGATGTCTATAGATAAACAAAAACCTGTTGGCGGTATTGACGTTGGGTTGAAGGGAGCGGTTGCGCTAGTAAGCGCGGACGGCTCGCACTACGAAGTCCACGACATACCGACGCTGAAGAACGGATCGAAGCAAGACTACGATATGTGGCACTTGAACGATTTACTGAAATCGTTTGTCCTCAGTTACGGCAGTATTCTGTTCTACGTTGAAAAGGTGGGCGCTATGCCAAAGCAGGGTGTGACGAGCACCTTCCGATTCGGCATGGGATACGGCATTGCGCAGATGGCGGTCGTGTCGGCAGGACATCGGTTGGGCTTGGTGCGACCTCAGACATGGAAGGCATCGACGATGCGTGACTCAGCCAAGTCAAAGGGTGCTTCGTGTGCCGTGGCTCGTGCGCTATTTCCAAGAGCCAAGCTTGAAGGTTCACGGGGAGGGATAAAAGACGGGCGATGCGAGGCTCTGCTGATTGCGGAATACGCTAGGCGTGAAACTTATGGCTCGATATGAAAACCTACATCCACGTTAACCAACACGTAGTTCGCAGAAACTCAAAGACAGGGGAGCGTGAACCTGTTCTCACGTGTAAGACTTATAAGTCAAACACCTACGCGCATGAGGTGAAGATCAATGATCACACCAAAGTGATCTACAGTCCCGACAAACCGTTGTCCTGCGGTGCTAAAGTTTGGATTGAAACAACCGAAGAAGTTACCTGTGGGTGATACGCAACTGACTCTTTTCCCCGAAGCCACCAACTACGATGTGGTTGACCGCCTAGTTACCTACGACAAAGATCATTGTTGGCAGTACGACATTCGGCTCAAGAATCGCAAAGCCGATCTCGTGGCATCGGGGCTGACGGAAGCGGAAACGCGCTACATCAAAACATCCGACCTCGATTTCTGCGCAGTTCTGCGCACTGACAAAAAAGTCTGCCGTGAAATTGTAGACTTTATAGAGAGACACGAGTGGTTGGGCAAAATGCCTATGGCGGTGACGCACAGGTTCACGGCTCGCTACAAGGGAATACTTTGCGGAGTTGTGGTCATGGCAACACCGAACGCTTTTTCAAATTTGTTGGGTGCGGGCACACGGGATTATGAAAAACTTATAGCGCGCGGTGCGTGCATCAGTTGGTCTCCTGTCAACACGGCATCGTGGCTGATATCAAAGTCGATTGACTACATGGTAAAGAATACTGACTTCCGAGTATTTACCGCTTACTCCGATCCCGATGCCAAGGAGTTGGGTACGATCTACCAAGCGTGCAACTTCTTTTATCTAGGTCAGCACTTCGGAGGCGTGAGACAGTTTCTTGATCCGCAAGACTTGAAGCGTGGTTGGTTTGGCGAGCATGGTTTCAACGACCGATCGCAGATAGTGCGCTATGCCAAAGAGTTGGGATTGGAGTGGCAGGACGAATGGTACAGGAGAGTTGGGGCTCGCAACCAATACCGAAAAGTAAATTGGGACGCCATTCCTGCCGACGCTGCGCAACTTTTGAAAGAGCTCCGTGTAGCGCACAAGGATCGTTGCCAAAAAAGAATTTCAACAAAGAAGCATAAGTACGCATACATCAAGGGGGTTGACAAGCGAGAGACCCGAAGCCTCTTGGCAAAGTTTCGCCTAGCCAATCCCGATCTAAACGTATTTGATTATCCAAAGGAACGAGGCAAATGAGAAAACTAAGTGAAGCAGACATTCGGCTCTTGATGGAGAGCGGAGACGTTCACGAAGCCATTGAGGTTTTGAGGGACGGCATGAAAGCATCTCACTCCATTCGCGCAATGGGTGAGCAGGGGCAACGCATCTACAAAGAAGTGCCCGACCACACCACACGCATTACGTGCGCGCGTCTGTTATTAGAGTGGGGATTCGGCAAGCCTGCCCAAACCACGAAGCTAGAAATTGACAAGAAAGAAACCGCCATCGAAACCCCTGCGATGATTATCGAGAAAATGAAATTGGCAAACGTAGATGTTGAAGATGTTGCCAAAACTTATTTGGAGGTGAACGATGGATCAGAGCCATCCAATAGTGAAAGTGGGGGGTGAACTTTACACCATCCCCACGGCAGAGGAGTGTCGCATGATCAACAAGGCGTGCGATGAGTTTTGGATAAAGCGTGGATTGCAACCGCAAAGCAGTGGTTTTCAGTTCTTAGATTTCAGAAAAAATTCTAGCACGAAGCCCGAAGAGTCGGAAAACGCTGACAAAGAACAGGATGCAAAAGAGTAAAAAGTTTAAATTATATTCGCTATGAGCTTGACTTGTGTGACAAATTACTTTACTCTTCTATACATGATTGAAAAACTCTCCAACATTATTTTATGGGTGGCGATCGCACCGCTAGGCGTGGCGATCTTTCTCGCCACTTGCTACAACCTTTACTTGCTTTGGCAATACTGCATTGCTCCTTGGCTATGAAAATCAGAAGCAAAGTAATTGCCCCACCGTCTACCCCACACCGTCGTCGAAACAAAATCCTCGACCGTAAACGTAAGCACAAAAAATTATGGACACAACACTAACACTAAGAAGAGAAGAGTTTGTGGACGACTTAACGTTCAACGCTCTACTAACCCAACTTGGAGTTCCTTCCAACACGATTTCCGCAGTTCAAACCGTTTCGGTAGTTGCCTGCGAAGTCGTCAAGATCAACGACGAACTGACGCCTAACAATGAGTGATCGTAAAAAGTCAGCGTTCGTGATCGTTCAGAAAGACGATTACATACTAGGCGAAGAGGCGTGGGAAACCACCGTCCCATTGGGCGTCGTCAATGCCGTTCAAAGTCAAGGCGACCGCGCTTTATACTTCGTGGGTCACACTCATTACGAGGGCAAGCTCCGTAGCGTTTTTGAAACGACAGACAAATCTATATTAGCCGACAACGACCTTGAGTTTCTGTCGGACAGACTTTCACCGTTGGGGCACGTTAAGTATCCCTCAATAAAAGAGTACGAGATCGCGCTACAGAAGAACTTGGACTCTAAGACTTTCCCGAACAATGAGCGCTCATCATAGGGAAACTGTACAGGGGGGTGACCCGATGAAGGCAGAGTGTATTCATGGCTCTGAAAGGCATAGCGCTTCTAGCGTAGCCTCGCCCCCACAACCCCGAACCCAACTGACAGGCATGGTGCTTGGCGAGACGCCAAGACGAGGTATGTTCTGTGATCAAAACCTTCTGAAACACCTGTTGGTTGGGTTCACCTCTTTATTATTAACCTCGTGCAACCCTCTAAAGTGTTTTCACCACTTTCACGACCACTCGTGCCCCTCCGAAGGGCACGGGCCGTGCTACTTAAAATTGTGTTGCAATGGACATCCCGAAAATGGCAAATAAATCATCAACCGTAAAACGAGCAAATACTCGCCACCAAAAGCAACGACACCTGTACGACATGAGTCGTAGTTCGCACACCTCTAGTCAGCATCGTAATAAGAAATCTAAAGGACGTGGTACGAAAGGCGCGTTCGGAGGTAAGAAATGAAATGGGAAAACATGATCGATTGGGGATTCGTGCTCCTTATGTTATTACTTACAATGGTGTGGGGATACCTAGCTAGTGGTTAGTATGATTGAGCTTTACGATTACCAAAAAGACCACGCTGACAGGCTTGAAAAAGCTCTACTCTCTTACGGAGTTGTCAAGGACTCCTCCGACACAGGCACAGGTAAAACGTACACGGCTTGTGCCGTAGCCGATCGACTAGCCTACACTAGAGTCGTGGTCGTCTGCCCCAAAGCGGTGATCCCCGCTTGGCAAAAAGCTTTTGCGCTAACGCGCTACGACGAGAAGGAAGTCTTTGTCGTAAACTACGAAAAGCTCAAAACAGGTAACCACGCACTGCTCATTCGGAAGAACAAAAAATTTCGATGGAACACTCCCCGAACAACGTTGATCATTTTCGACGAAGACCATAAGTTGGCAGGACGGCTCACGCTTAACGCGCGTCTATTATATCAAGCACGCACTCAACGCTACGACTGTATGTTGTTGGGAGCTACCTCCTTTGCTACGCCATTGCAGATGGACGCAATTGGTTTTGCCTTGGGGCTTCACAAAGGTTACCGCAACTTCACCGCTTGGTTGGAACACGTAGGTTGCTACAAGGACATATGGGGAGCGTGGCAACCGCCCAAAAATTTGGAAGAAGTCTTGCAGAAGATTCACAACTACATTTATCCCAATAGAGGAGCGCGGATGTTGGTGGACGACATCCCCAATTTCCCCGAAAACAACATCATCGTTGATAGTTATTCTGTGCCCGACCCTAGCGCGGTTGCTAAACTTTATGGGGAGATTGAGGAGAAGCTGACTAAACTGAAACAAACAATGGCAACGGATGGCGACTCTGCTTTAACGGAGATGCTACGCCAACGGCAACAGATCGAATTAGCTAAAGTCCCTAGCATATACGATCTAGCGCGTAGTGATTACGCTTCGGGTAAGCGAGTCGCCATCTTTGTCAATTTTCGTGACACGCAAGTCGTGCTTCGTGATAAGTTGAAAAGATACATCCCCTTTATTGCTGAAATTCATGGAGACCAAACCGTGGAAGAACGTCAGCGCGCTATAGATTTGTTTCAATCCAATGACCACCCCGTCGTCATCTGCACCATCAGTTCGGGTGGCGTCGGGATTTCTTTACACGATGAAGATGGGAAATACCCACGATCTTCAATCATCTGTCCTAGCTTTTCAGCGGTGGACTTCAGACAGGCTCTAGGCAGAATTCACAGAGCCAACTCTAAGTCAAAAAGCGTTCAAAGAATTGTGTTCGCATCCGACACCATTGAAGAAAAAATTGCGTCTAAATTACGCAAAAAACTTAAAAACATTGACACTATTAATGACACTGATTTAACTCCGTTTTGATTATGGATATACCCGATACCACTACCACAGTTTCTTTAACAACTGACGCCTACATATACCCTCCGACCGAAGGTAAAGACTCCAACACTAAGATAATTCATTGTCCCGACTTTCCCAACGGTGCTCTAGTTGAGGTTGTAGTAGATGGCGGTTCTCCTGTGCAATGCAGGGTCGTAAATGACGACAGTATCGTGGGCGCTATATTAGCCATACCACACCAAATGTTTCCCGACTTTGACTCCACCTTGACCGATGACATGATGAAAGAAGGCGCGTCCGTGCATACACACGTGAAGCTTTTGGAAAAGCGTGACCCCGAAGAACAACTTCAAATTGACTTTTATCTAGAAGGTAAGACTCATGCCGACGTTACATCATAAGTACGGGCCGTCGGGCTTGGCTTCCTACGAGCGTTGTCCGCGCTTCGTGAAGCGTGAAGAGGGAGAAGGAGGCGCTCATCCTGTTGCCGTCGAGGGCACAATGCTACACTCCAAGGTAGAGCTTCGTGATGTATCCAACTTGAATAAGGATCAGACTACAATGGTGGAGAATTCCTTGGCGTATATGGATCAATTGACCGCTACCGCAGATTCCATAGAGCAAGAGATCATGTTGGACATCTGCAAAAAGGAAGACGGCAGTTACGTCAGCTTCGGCACGACCGATCTCGTAGCGCATTGGTTTGACGACAAGAAAGCCATTATGATCGATTGGAAGTTTGGGTGGCACGGTGTTACGCATCCCAAAGACAATTTGCAAGTTCTCTGCTATGTCGTCGGCTTTTTTGAAAAGTACGAGTACTGCGATGAAGTTGATGCTCACGTCTACATGGCTCGCTATGCCTACGGAGAAAACCATGTGTTCAAGCGTTCCGAGTTGAACGACATGAAGTTACGAATTTTGACGGTCGTGGATCGTGTGGAAGCGGAAGCTCCCCACACACCGTCCACCGAAGCGTGCTTGTACTGCGCTATAAAGGGAACTTGTCCCGCCGTTGCGAGCCATGCGTTGGCTCTGACCAAACAAAAACCTTTCGACCTCACTGAGATGGTGAACGAAATCACCGATCCACGGCAAATGTCAAAAGTCTTGGAAGCGGTCGAGCTTCTTGCGCCTTGGTGCGAAGAGGTGAAAAAGAAAGCCAAAGACATGGTGATGGCAGGAGAACAGATTGACGGCTACGATGTGCGTGAGCGCGCTAGTGCGCCTTCGATGGGGTCACCTTCCGCCATTTACGAGTCCATCCAAGATCAAGTAACAATAGACGAATTTCAAGAAGTGTGCGACGTGAAGTTGACCAAGCTTAAAAAACTAGTGGGCGACAAAGCACCTAGAGGCAGTAAAAAGTTAGCCCAAGAAATATTGGTCGGAAAGCTAAAAGCCCAAGGACTGATAGTCGATGGAACTCCGACCAACACGTTGTACAAGAAGAAAGTTTAACCCAAAAAACAAATACGAAATATGAGCAATAAAACTAGTAATGTCGCTGAACCCCTCGTGGTCAGCACCGAAGACGTCCAAGACGTCAAAACGTCATCCACTTCTCAAGTGGAACTTGTAACCGAAGAGGTTACGGAAGCTCCCCCTGTTGAAAAGGGTCGAAGCGCCGAAATCACTGCCGATGATGTCACCCTGCCTACCTTGCGTATAGCGCACAAGACAGGCAAGTTGGGAGAAGCCTTTCAAGTCGGCTCTTATGTCATGGACGGAATGACCCAACTTACGGAGTTCTACCCCGATAAGAAAAAGTCCTCCACGCTTGAGATTACCATCCTTGAGATTCAAAAGAGTTTCGTGGAAAATGTTGAGTTCGGATCGGGGCAGATTCCCAATCGTTTGTATAGCGAGTTGGACGTGTTCAACCTAGGGAAGACTCTCAAGTACTACACGGACGACAGTGGGGATCGTAAAGAACCCGACTATTGGGTAACTTTTGACTGTCGCATCCTTGTGAAGCGTCCTACGGAAAAAGTTAAAACGAGACAACCCGACGGTGGTATGGTCGCTCAAGAGATTTCTTCTGACTTTTTCCCGATGCACCACGACGGTAACGACTATGCTATGCTCACATGGCAGTTGCAACGGTCGGGATACACTCGTGGAGCGAAGCGGATTATGAACGCATTCAATAGTGGCATTTTCCCATGCCTTAGTTGCGGTCGTTTTATAGTGGGCACTACTTCGGTGGAGTTCAAAAAGGACAACCCTACAATTGTTCCCGATGTTTCGTACGGCGCGAGGCATGACGATTCTTTCGTTGATTTCGTCAAGCACATGACCGTAGACCTTCCAATGAGAGGGTCTCCCACACTCGAAAACAAATCTTAGCCTGCGTTTTTAGGGGTAGGCGCAGGCGGGGGAGAGGGGATCATCGTATGGTGTGACCTCTCCCCCCATCCCCTTTTTATTTATGAAAAACTTTTTATGGGAGCACTGTGGTGCAACATACCCAAAACCTACGAAAAACGGACGACCTAGAAAATCGCTACCTTCTAATTTAGTAAAACTAAAAGAAATGTTTGGCGTGGCAGGCGCGTGTCGGAGGTTGGGAATAGCCCGAACAACTTTTTACCGACACCTAGAATGGCACAAGCAGTAGCGATAGACTTTGAAACGTATTATGACAACGAATGTAGCGTCAAAGGCGCGACCGCGCGGAATTACGCGCGTCACCCTAAATTCGATGCTTTCCTCGTGGCGATCTACGCACCTAATGAATTTACTTTTGTGGGCAAGCCTTCCGACTTTGATTGGACTCAGCTTGATGGGCGAGACATTGTAGCGCACAATGCCTCGTTTGAAGAGGCGGTCATCACGCAGTTAATAGCTGACGAGATAATCCCTAAATTTGACTACCGCATTTTCTGTACGGCAGATATGTGCGTTTACCTACAATACCCACGCTCACTCAAAGGAGCAATATATGCGCACTTTAACGAAGAGTTATCCAAAGATGTTCGTGACAATCTGAAGGGTAAAAATTGGGACGACATACTAGCCGACGGAACTCGCAATGAAGTGTTGCGCTATGCGCTAGATGACGCCATGTGGTGTTGGAGGTTGTGGGATGAACTCAATGGTCAATGGAATACCAAGGAACGAGAACTTTCCGCACTCACCCGAAAAATGGGATACGAAGGTGTCAGCGTTGACATCCCTGCATTGGAACAGGGCATAGACGCTTTGAAAAAAACTGTTTTTGATTCGGAAACATCTATACCTTGGACGCAGGAGCATGATCCTAAATACAAATCTAACTACCCACCCACATCAGTTAGAGGCTTGGCGGTTACGTGCGCTAAACATGGAATAGACCCACCCAAAAGCACTGCTGAAAATTCGGAAGAGCGGTTGGCTTGGGAAGAGGAGTATGGAGAGCGGTTTCCGTGGATTCAGCACATGGGTAATTTCCGAAAAGCCAACAAACACTTAAAGACCTTGGAGACAATGGAAGGGCGTTTAATAGATGGTCGTATGCCCTATGGTCTCAAATACTACGGTGCGGAAGCTACAGGAAGGTGGTCGGGCGATAGCGGTTTCAACACTCAGAATATGCCACGAGAAGCTAACTTTGGAGTGAACATACGAAACCTCATAGTCCCCAAGGAAGGACACTCCTTTGTGATATGTGACCTTTCTCAGATTGAGCCTCGTTGTTTGGCTTACCTGTGCGGTGACACAGACTTCTTGGAGCAAGTCGGTAAAGGCGTGAGCCCTTACGAAGTACACGCACGCTTGTCGATGGGTTTCAACGGAACGTCTTTAAAGAAGGAAGACCCCGATATGTATCTGCTCGCAAAAGTCCGTGTACTTTCTCTTGGATACGGCGCTTCCTTTCAGTCGTTTATGCAAAGCGCGTCTGCATACGGCGCTAGTCATGTTCTTCAAAGCGAAGTTACCCAACAACAAGAAGAAGACTTTATTAAAGTTTTGCGGAAACGAGACAAGGTTGTCGGGGCTGACTACTTAGATTGGTGGGATCGGATGACCGCGCTAGAGCGCAAAGAAGCCGTCAACGCATGGCTACAGGTGGAAGACTTCCGAAACTCTAATCCTAAAATCAGAGACCTGTGGCGAAAGTTTGACAAACTGCTCAAGACCGCAAGTTCGGAGAAGCGACACAACTCTACTTTAGTGTACGAACTCCCTTGTGGCAGGCATATGCGGTACTTTAACATCACTCCTAGTGGCTACTCGTTCAAGTGCTTCACCCAACGAAAAGACAGTCCGCAATACAACCGCTTCCGCTATATGTATGGATCACGTATGGTTGAGAATGCGTGTCAAGCAATGGCTAGGTCGGTGTTCTCAGAATGTCTTTTAGAAATCCAAAAAAGGGGTCACAAGATCGTGCTACAGGTTCACGACGAAGTGGTCATAGAGACGCCTACCGACTCCGCAGAAACAGTCGCAAAAGAAGTCGAGTCCATCATGTCGCAGTCCCCGAAATGGGCGGAGTCTCTACCTGTCTCTGCGGAATCCCAAATTGTAACGAGCTACAGAAAATGACCGCCTTGTTTGAGAACAGTATTCCCGTTATAGGTTTTGCGGGCTACAAACAATCGGGGAAAACTACTAGCGCAAAAACTCTCAAGAACAGGGGATACAGAATTTACAGTTTTGCCGACCCTATCCGAAAGCTATGTCGAGCTTTAGGCATTACTAAAAAATACTACGGTGGCGACAAAGATGCTCCCATTCCGCATCTAGGCAACAAAACCGCTAGGTACATCATGCAGACGATTGGCACGGATTGGGGGCGTGCTATGGTGTCTGAAACCATATGGCTAGACATGATGAAGCGTAGATTAGTTGACGCTTACGAAAAAAAATTTTTAATATGCATAGACGACGTTCGCTTTGACAACGAAGCAAAATTGATTCGTGAATCGGGAGGCGTGGTTTTGAAAATAGTTAGGGGTGACACACGATTTGATTCCCACAAAAGCGAAGCAGGGGTATCGGATGATCTCATTGATGTAAACATAGAAAATACGGGTTCGGTCACGGACTTGTCTAAAACAGTAGAGGAATATACTAATGACCGAAGCCTATTGCTTAGATAACCTATCCGAACACGCAGTATCAAAAAGACAACCTTGGAGTCTACCACCTACATCATTTAACTACCCTGCCAATGGCTTTAAAGCTCCCGCAGATTATAAGAAGTGGGCTTGCACACGTGGCACGAAGTACTGTGCATTTTCTTTAGTTGAGGGCGAGATACCGACACAGAGGATCGGGGAAAACAATGACCCGAAAAGAATTTTTGGAATCGTAGCCGACTTTGACACCAACCAACCCTACAGCGATCAAGAAATACAAGATTTTGTAGCGCGCTCTTTGAGCAGTGATCACCCTATGGCGTACTTCAGTCGCTCTTATCGAGGAGGCGTTCATGCCGTTTGGTTTTTTGAAGAACCTATTGCCTGTTTGGGGAAAACGAGTGCTAGTCAATTTTTGAAAGAAGCCAACAAAGCTCTAGGCTTAAAACAACTCATGCGTGGGTGGGACGAGAAGTGCGCAGAGCAACCCGAACAATATTATTTATATGGACGTGATTGGCAGACGGTCAGCAGTCACACGATACCGACGGCAGTGTGCCATTCTTGGATGCACCGCGCTACCAACAGTAATACATTTAAAGAATACGGAACAAAAGTACCTCTTGATTTAGTTTTTGAGGAAGTTGAAAAAAAGTTCCCCGATCACGGATGGGTCGGAGAGTTTGCGGAGGGAAGCCGAGGATGTACCTTTTTCGATCCCCACGGCGGTCACCAATCTACCAATAGCGCGATTGTCCGTGAGACGGGTATGCAAGTTTTCAACATGGAAAAAGGCTTTTACTCGTGGGCAGAGATTTTGGGCACAAGCTTCATCAAAAAGTTTCAGACGACTAGGATTGGTGGTGCGGTGTCGGAGATATTTTACGACGGCAAGAACTACTTTGAGCGTCTTTCAAACGGAGAGTTTTTCGCACGGTCTCGCAAGGACGTGGAGATCGTCTTAAAGACCAAGCACAAGCTCGACGCCAAAACCCCAAGAGGTGCGACCTCTTCGGAGGTTGAGGATGCATACAACACCATTCTCACGGAGAAGCTCGTTCACGGCGCGCTACCCTTTGTTTACGACAAGCGGGTGATAGTGCCGTTTCAAGGTAAGCGGTACTTGAACACTTCAATAAGAAAAGTTTGTGAGCCTGCCGACGACCCTCAACCGTGGTGCGACAACTTTCCATTCATGGGCAGTTTGCTAGATGGAGTTTTCGGGAACGAACAACTTCCATATTGGTTAGCGTGGGCGTCTCGTTTTTATACCGCGTGCTATAAGGGTAACCCGAACCAAGGACACGCAGTGTTTTTGATTGGAGACACGGGAGTCGGTAAAACCATGATTAACGAAAATGTGTTGGATGTGCTATTCAACGGCATAGGTTCTTGTGGTAGGTTTCTGATGGGTGAAGATAACGGTTTCAACTCACATCTTTTTGACTATGGGTTGTGGACTTGCGACGACCGAGTTCCTGCAAGCGACCGCAAAAAGCATCAGCACTACACTTCGACAGTTAAAAGCATTGTGGCAAACGGTGTGTTCAATATCGAAGAGAAGTACATGAAGACAGGGCAGTTGATATGGAACGGAAGACTCTCTGTTACCGCCAACCACACCACTGAAGACATTCGCATGATTCCCGAATTGAACGTGTCCATGCGAGATAAGGTATTACTGTTCAAAGCTCAAAAACATTCGGTAGTTTTTGCAGATCGAAAAACCAACCGAGAGCAATGCGAGAAAGAAGCTCCGTTTCTAGCGCGCTATTTACTAGACTACCAACCGCCTCCCGAAATTAAGTTTGATCAACGGTTTGGATTTAAGAGCTATATCCATCGGGGACTAGAGGCGTTTGCGCTAGATAACGGGCCTCATGCATATGTGTTGGAGTTGATTGAGTTGTTCAACGACATGATGTTTTCCAAAAACGGAGTGCCCGAATGGAAGGGCAACAGTACCGAGATTTTAAAAGAACTTGGCTCGCTAGACGGTAGCAATCAGTTCCTAAAAGGAGTGGACGCAGTACGGTTGGGTTTGTCGCTCACACACTACAACAACAAGGGAGTTGATTGGGTGGAGAAGCGTGGGCGTAATTGGGTTATTAAGAATCCGTATCTTTAAACGGTCTGCCTGCTTTGCCCTTACTGTTAAACAGTCCCCGACGCCTAAGTCTTTTGCGTATTGATTCTACGCTGACACCCACCATCAAGGCTATGAATTCGGGCTTCCGTTTCTTTATTAGGTATTGCGCTACAACCCAATTTTCACAGCAAGAAAGTCGCTGCGAGATTCTTTTTTGACACGGCCCGTACCAATAATTTGGATAGCTTTTGGGAACTTCGGAAACATTGGAAGGTTGTGGCGTATTCAATAAAGCGCGAACACGACCCGCAGATAACCCGATTTTCTTCAGAACTTCCGACATTGCTCTATTATTGGAGGCACGTATGTTTCAGCGGTTACCTTTGGCTTTTTCTTCGTCAGATCAAACTTTAGATGAACCACAAGATCGCTACTGTATCCGTTTTCCAAAGCTTTTTCCCTAATTTTGGGCATCATGTTGCTGACGGCATTATTACATAAATCGCTACACTCTGATAATATCTCGTCTTCGCACGCTTGTTGTTCTGCAAGCCACAATTTTTCAGCCGTTTCTTTTGACATTTGACAAGCTTACTATTATGTGTTACATATTATATACAACATGAAAACACCTCAAAAAAAATCTGTTACTTTACGAACACGTAAAGGCACTCTTATATATAAAACACCCACGGGTTATAGATATAAGGTAATACGTGCAGGACGGCAACATTATTTTCCACTAGGCATTGACGTAGAGCGTGCTAAGAAACGTGCCGACGACATACGAGATCATTTGGCTATCCATTCCGTAGATGAAGTTCGGGCGAAATTTCATCCAAAACACATCAGCAAAGTTTCCGCAAAAAACGAAACTGTGGAGAACTTACTTATAGCGCACGAGGCTATTGCAAGCTCGTTGGGCATCCGAAAGCGGACTGCCAAAGATTATCGACGAGGGCTTCTTTTCGTGATTCGTGAGGCGTTTGACATAAGCAAAGCGCAAGCTCTTAAACTAAATGTGTCCGCTCTGAATGAATCTTTAGTGTGGAAGGCGAAGCAAAATTATTTAAACAAGCGAAACATTTTTGACAACGCTTGTAAGCGAACTTTTAACAGTCATTTACGAAATGCGCAGTCTGTGTTCACGAAAGACGCAATCAGCGCCTACAAAGGATACGAACCTACTTGGGATTTTTCTGCGGTTCGGGAGGCTTTTCAAAAAGCCGATCAATTTAAGCGTGTTAAGAAAAAGTGGAAATGTCCCTCAGAAGGCATGATAAACAACATTCATTGGAACTTGGAGAATGTGGCAGGCGGAGAGTTGTACACTATATTAGCTTTGGCTTTTTATGGCGGTTTGCGGTGCTCTGAAATTTCGGCAATGCAATGGTCATGGTGCAGTGACACGTCACCGTCCTCGCCCGACGATGTGAAAATAGACGTAATAAGCGCAGGCAATTTTAATGCTAAAGGCAGGCAAGGTTACACGATTATGAAACGCACCCAATGGCAACGAATCCTAGATCGCAAAACTGCTTTTGGCACGTGCCTCGTGCGCTACAACAGTCCTAGAGTCATCAGCCAAAAAGCTTCTGAGTTTTTGAGAAAAACCTGTAATTTAAATGTGCAAAAACCTTTACACGAACTTCGCAAGATTTGCGGAGCTTATTTCGCCTCCGTACATGGACTTTATGGGGCTCAACTTTACCTTCGACACGAAGACCCTAAAACAACCTTTGACCATTACAGTGGAGTTATTTTATCCGACACGTGCTTGACATTGTGGGACAATTAATATACAAGATATATACATGAACATTTTCTACACTGACCCCGATCCATTAATTTGCGCCCAAAACCTGTGCGACAAACACGTGGTCAAGATGCCTTTAGAAACTGCTCAAATGCTTTCTACTGCGTGGCGTTACTACGCTGATCCAAACTTAGTAGACACAAAACTTTGGTGCGACCAACGAGGTTTTTATAAAACCGCAATGGTCAACCACCCTAGCACCAAGTGGGCACGCACTTCCTGTGCTAACTACAAGTGGCTTTTTAAACATTTTGTAGCCCTGTGCGTAGAATATCAGTACAGATACCGCAAAGTACACAAGTCTTTTGAGCTTGTTGAGCACCTACAATACATACCGCATCTCCTACGAACTACTTGGGACAACCCGCCTGCTGATTTAACACCGCCACCCCTGTGTATGCCCGACAAGTATAAAGGTAAAAGTGCAGTTCTTTCTTATCGTGATTACATATTCGGTGAAAAAAAATCTTTTGCCAAGTGGGACTACCGCCCACCTCCTGCGTGGTTTATCAAGCGAGTCCGCTCTTACAAACCGAATCCGTATTACAACAGTAAGGCGAACTGCTTACGCTTGTAGACTTTTAATTCTACCCCATGCTTTTCTGCAAACTCATCTATAGCGGGTTTAGGCCCTCTTTTGCAGTTTTCGTCAGTCCAACCATAGTCGTCGCCTGTTAAGTAACCGCCCTTTTTAACAAAGGGGGCTAGGTGCTCTAAATCTTTTTTGACGGCTTCGTAGCTATGATCTCCGTCTAGATATAGCCAATCGAAAAAACCTTCTTTAAAACTAACCTCTGTTGAGTACGCTCGGTGAATGGTGACTTCTTCTCGGTCTTTAAAATCTTTTTGCACTTGCCGATAGATTGCATCCATTTTCTCTTGGGCAACAGAGTACAATCGATTTTTGTAGTCTTGATGAACCCACGGGTCGATTAGATGTAGCGCGCTAGGCTTGCGGTTAAGGATGGCTTTCGCAAAAGCGCCTTTCCAAACACCAACTTCTGCACAAACAAAACCTTCTTTGATTAAGCTAAGAGGTTTCCTCATAAAGTGTTTTGTAAAATGTAGCCGATCTCTACATCTTTCAACAACCAAGAAGCATTGATCTGCGAGATTATGTAAATACGAAGCTTTAACTGCTTGCCCCTCATGTTGACGAACACTTTGACTTCGTCGTCTAAAATCTCGCCCAACCATCTACCTGTTTCAAGACCGTCTTCGGTTTGAGCGTAGACTCCTAGATATCCTAAAGAACCTGTTTTGAATTTCAAGAAGACTTCCATGAAGTTTTTCATAGATTCGGGAGCTCCCATGTCTTCGTAAGCGGTTTCAATCACGCTCAAGGTTGATTGCGAAAACTTTGTGTAGTCGTTTAAGTTTGCAGGCAGGGCAGTTTCTTCGGGTCTACTGAAAGCGCCTGCGTAGTTCATTGGGCTGACCGTACCCTCGCCTTCGTAAAAAAGGTTTAACTGATCGGAACTGACGCCTCCTAGTTGAATGAACCCTTGGCGCGCTTGGAGAGGCACATTGTTATTGTTCGCAAGAACCTGTACGGATTGCGGTGCATTGGAGTATTTTAAATAAACGTTTGGGCGTTGCGCTAGGGGAGCGGATGGGAACGGCGAATTGAAAGATGCCGTTTCTCTCAAGTCAGACAAATCAGTGCTCCAAAAGTTCCCGTCTTGGTCGATGCCCAATAGCGCGCTAGTATCCTCCATTTTGGTCACAGCTTGAAACCTCGGATATAAATTAGGCCCGCTCAGTGCAAAAGTTTCACCGTTGTACAAGAACATGGGATATCCTTTTTCAATCCCCGTTGACAGGTGCGGGACGCACGCTCCAAAGAATTCCGCGCTAGGCTCATAGGTTGTGAATGACCCCGTCAAATCCACATCCAAGTATCTGTTCCAAGCGTTGACGGCTTTCCACGAAATGATTTCGCCCACACGCCCTTCAGTCATGTGATCTTGTCCCGCTCGCGCTGCTTCATCCTTGTATATCTGTCCGTCAGTTCCGAAATAGAAAGGACGAACTCCCATGTTTGCACTAGCGCTATTTGGATTCAAAGCACCGCTGAACGTGGGGCTCGCGGTTTGGCGGACGCGGTAGCCTGTACCCGCTTGATTCTTTTCCGTTCGATACAGTAGCGCAACTCCTTTGTCAGTGTGTACGACCACATAGTTTCTGTATGTTGATAGTGCCGTGATTCGTGTGGCTTCAGACATGATTATTGAAACGGTACTCAACACTCCACTAAAGATACCTTGGATAGCGTCCTCTACATCGGGATTAGCGATGGTGGCAGGCTCGGAAACATAGACATCCATCGGGTTATCCTTGTTTCCCGTGGCATAAATAGCTTTGTCAGGCCCGACTACAAAACTAGTGCAGGCGGGAAAAACCTCAAAGGCCTGGGCATAAAGTTTGTCGGGCTGTTGTTGTAGCGCGCTAAAACCGTAATTCGTCGCTGCGCCGAATCTTTGGTTAGGGTTCACCCCGTCCCCCAAAAACAGTTCACTCCCGACCTTGCTAATGAACGAGCCGTTTAAGGCGTCCACTGCCACGTCTACGCTTGCGTTGGTTGCGGGTGTTTTTTCAACGCTAGTCGTATCGGAAATCCACGACATACCGTTAACTACGTTTGTAGCGGTGTCTTTACTGATTACCACTCTGTGTCCATTATCGTCCAACAATGTTATCAAGCCGTTTGTAGGTAGCGTCACGCCTGTGTAAACACGCTTCCACAGGGGAGCGTTCCTCACGCAACCTTTAGGGTACGGCACTGCGTTTTCGCACAGTGTCAGCGAGCCCCTGTCTTGGTCAGTTTCTTCGGCTTGGTTTTGTATTCCGCTAAAATTTTTAACTCTAAAGTATCTCATTGTAGTTACTCTCTATGTCTTTGGTTAAGTATTTAAAATTAACATCTACTGATATTGTCGTACTGCAAACCGCGCATAGCGTTTTCCAAGCCCCTTGATCGTCGAACTTATCTTTCGCGCGCGTCAGCGTCGCGCGCAGCGCGTGCAGTCTAATTATAATATCACAGTACTCGTCAAAACGGTCTGTCCGCGCTACAAACAGTCCTGCACAAGGCCCGTCATGCCCCAATATGTTTTTCATTTTTCCCCTAAACCATTTATATCTTGGAAATCCAAAGTTCGATCGTTGAAAAACTATATCGTTTTCTCCAAGTATTTTTTCACACATACTAGGTTTCGGCGCTTGCCATAAAAAACCGTCGTCGGAGTCTACATATATAAAGTGCTTATGCCCATCTGCTTTAAAACGCGCACACTGCTCTTTTGCGGAAAGTATTTTTTCAAACCACGACCATTTTGTGCGCCTGTCGCAAACAAAAAGGGGCTCACCATTTCCGATTATTTTTTCTAAAAGAGTTATGGGGTAGTTTGTTGTGGTCAGCACAGGCACTTCAAATGGTTCTGAAGGAGCACGCACCTTACCCGAAATAACTGCTCTTTTTAAGTGTCTCTTACAAGCAGACTTGGTGTTATGATTTACAAGCTTTTCCATAGCGCTAGGTCTTGAGCGTACACTTTGTTTATGACTTCGCGCGCTTCGCTAGTTACCTCTGTTTTAGGTTTGTTGATCGTTATGTTGGTTGGAGCTAGAACTAGTGAGATATTAACCATCTCTTCTAAATAACTAGTTATAGTTTTGTTCATATCTTCATATTTGAAGAGCTTTAGATACGGATATAGCTCCCACTTCTTCTCTTTTTTACGCTTTTTTCTAGTCCGTAACCAAAAACACTGCGGTTTGAGGTGAACTTGACTCATGTAAACATTTTGCAAACCCCTTAACACGAAGTCTTCAAAATCTTCATAGTCCCCTAACACGCGAGTCGCGTCGCGTGCATCTTTTGACGTGTGTCGTTGCCCACCATTTTTAAGATACCAATACGCTGAAATTAGTCGCTCGGTCGGCTCTCTTATGACTGCGTGGACGGTGGGATCAGTGTTTAGGTGCATTCGCCCCACTCTCTCCAACAATGTTTTTTTACTAGCCCCCCTGTGTACGAGAATTTTTACATTCCGTATGTGCCTCTTTAACGCCCTACGAACCGATATCCCTCCTGTTTTGGGAATGTGTACAAACACCATAGGCTCTGCAAGCGATATGGGGACATGGAAACTCATTGCTCAAATCTTGATTTTTTTGGAAATAGGGACTCTACCGCTTGTTTCATCTCATCGGAGAAACTGTTGTCGTTAAAATTTAAGTACCGACTTTCAGATAGCCTTTTCTTCATCGACTCGACGGTGGGTTGTTTTCCATAAAAACCCGCCCGCACTTTGCCGTCATTTATGTGCGCTATTTCGGGCGTGTCCACTGTGTTAAAATACAGTGAAAACACGCAGTAACCGATGTCGTGACCGTAGTCAAAATTTAAGTATGTCCATAGCTTAGACTTTTCTAGCACATACGGAATGTGTCCTTCGTAGTCTCGTTGAGGATGTCCGTTCTTTTTTAACACCTCCTTAGTTCGCCAAAGGCGCTGCGCCCATTTGTTGTTGGCGAAGTCCTTCTTTTCCATGTTCTTCATGTCCTTGTTGTAGTACGGCTTTATATCACTGTCCCACGTAGGCTGAAGAAAGAAGTGGTCGTCGCTCATCATAATGAACTTTTCAGTCAAAGCAGGCTCATACCCCAATCTAACTATTTTGGCTATTAAGTTAGCGTCTTTGTTTCGTTTGTACGGGTCGCCTTGCTTGATGTGCGTAATAGCTTTAGTCCAAGGAGGGTTGTGCCCGATAATCCACACTCTTTCCAAATTACGGTAGTGTGTTTCGAGGGATCGTAAACTATAGCGCAGTTCCCAATCGTTTAGAGTGGACTCGGACGAAACCATATAAACTGCATCCATTATAGACCTCTTCTTATTTTGTTGAGCAACTCCGTTTGCTTACGCTTGTTCTCAGCAACTTGCTCTTCGTGCGTTTGCTTGTGTTGCGCGCTTTTGTAGGGAAACATTTTGTTTAGTTTCTCCTGTCGCTTTTTACACGCACCACATTGTTTGATACCCATTGCATTGGTGACTTTTTTAATGGTGTCTCCCAACCCTTTGCTTTTATTATCCGCCATAATTACCTCCTATGAACAGTATGTTGTTTTAACTCCGCAACTGTTGTCGCACACACAGCTACAAATTACTTGCCAATTGGGCACGTTCTGCTGAACACTCGTTGTTGTTGGCTTTACCCAAATAGTGTCTCCCGCATTTACCGTAAAGCGCGCAGCGTCTTCCGCATTTGCAATTTTACTGTATTCGTTGGCTACGCCCTGCGAGTAAAGTCCAACCCACTCGTAAAGATACTGACATTCGCTACAACCCGAATCAGTGTACAGTGCTGACGTGCATTGCGCTTCATAACAATCCTCGCCTGCGGGGCATCCTGCACACGTGGTTACTGCAACAGGATTCCAAGGTTCAACGTTGAAAGAAGTTCCTTGCGTAAGTCGATATTTGGCAAAGCCTCCGCCTGCGCCTGCTTGTGCCCAAACTTCCGCTCCTGCTTGATAAGTAGTGCCCGAATTGTACATATTCAAACCGCCACCCGAAGAGCCCGTAATAGGTGAGCACATATTGTCGTAAAACTGATCGCAGTCATGTGTTTGGGGATCGTTTTCTATTATGCAACACCTACAACTTGTGTTTGACGATCCTTGGTACTTACTCCATTCACTATAGTAGCCTTCGGGAACTCCTTCGTCCTTTAAAGCATCCGCTTCACAAGCCGTAATAGATGACGGAGAACCTATTTCGTAGCACACCCCGCCGTTTGTTACTGTGCCATACACGCCGTTGTCAAAAAAGTTGTCCGCCGAAACAAATCCATTGGGATACGGACTCGTAGCTATGTTTCCGTTTGCATCTGTTTGAGCAGGGAGGTCGGGATCACTACATACGGTTGGAGATGGATAATGCCACCACTCCGTTGAGTCAGAACAGGAGCTAGGACAATCAGAAATTAGTTGTTCGTTGATCTCATCACTTTGGTTTGTGTAGCGCCCTCTGTTTAATGTAGTGCCGTCAGCGAGCTCTAGTACGCATTTTGATTCAAAAGCAAAACCGTTTGTTTGCGGAATTTCCGCACAGTCCGTTATTTCCACTCCATTGTAACATTGACCAACAACTTCCGCACAATCGGGGCAACCTTCTCTTTCGCAGGCATGACTGTAAATGAGGTTGCCGTTCAGTTTAGTAGCGCCTGCTCTTGTAACATCAATAGTTCCTTTGTCAGTTGTAAGTGTACAAATAACGGCATCACTAGCAGTGAGGTTTTCACAACCGTCAACGGGGTCTACCGAAGTTACGGTGTGTAGCATGGTGGGATCGCACGGAGAAGAATTGCCTTCACAAAAACAGTCGCCTACCTCATATTGACAATCGCACGGAAGCGAGCTTGAGGATGAGGAAGCGGATGGAGATGATGGAGATGATGGAGATGATGTGGCTGAAGACGGGGACGAAGTCGAACCGCAAGGGGGCGACTGCGCGCTAGAGCACGGTATAGAGACTCCCGCGTTATTGTTGTTAGGGTCGGAAGCGGGGTTTGCGTTTAAAGTTATGCCGTAGCCGTAATCTGATACGGATTGTACTATATAAATTTCACTGCCGTAACACACTTCATCGCCCGCACTGAAATTGCAAGATTCGCTAGACGATGAAGATGGAGAGGGGGCTGAAGATGTCGAGGACGGTGAGGGAGAAGAAGACGGGGACGGTGAAGACGAAGGAGAGGGAGAGGGAGAGGGAGAGGGAGAGGGTGAAGGGGAAGAGGAAGCGGGTGACATCGATGGCGAAGGGGACGGCGAACCCGAAAAAGAAGGTGTGCTAGGGGGCACGGAGCTCCCGCTTGGCTGAGAACCGCCGTCACATTCTTCGCAATCAGCATACTCTGTACCCGATAATTCGCTATAGTTTCCGACATTCGCTGCGGAAATGGCAGTGCCCGCAGTTACTGTAGCGCAATCACCGTCTACTTTCATAACTGCATTTAAATTAGGGTCTTTTGTTTTGTATGGCATTGTTCTTCCTCCTCAATATGATATGCGCCTAGTTTTCTTCTGTCGAGATTATTGCGCTACGCGCTATAGCTAAAGTTTTCAAAATCTAATTTATTGTAATTGTAAACAATCTCTCTCATCTCAGTAGTATAAACATTCTCCCAAGGTTCGTGTTTCGTAGCCCCGTGTTTTGGTAAAGGGATGAATCTACTGATTCCAATTTCTCTTAAAATGTGAGCCCACGATTCTTCTAAGTTTTCATAGCGCCCCACATAGTCCACCAAAGGGTCTTTCTTGTCATCGAAACGCCAATATAAAAATTTTGTTTGTATGCATCTGTGATGCTCCCACAAGTCTTCTAACTTATCTTTATCAGTGCCCGTGTATGTACCACGCCCCATACTCAACACAAAGTGCTCAAAATTCTCAAAAGCGTTCCAAGGGTGGTACAAATCAGCGTGAACTGTCGGGTTAGTATATTGAGGATATTGAGTGTACATCGAGTACAACGACAGGAGCATATCATAAGGATTGCGAACTATTGAAAAAACAAAGCTCTCGTCCCAACGACTTTCTCCCAAACTTTTTTTCAAACCTCTCGCCCACGAATGCTTCCACCATTCGCCCGTGTCGGGGTTCTTTTTCGTTAGCTCAAAGTCTATGTTAAATTTGTCGCACAGAGCCAACTCTATGGAAGTGCCTGCCGTCTTACCAATGTGTACAAACACAAAAGGTTTCGTGAGCCGTGTTTTAGTATTCGTGATCATATTGCTTGCAAGTTTTTAATTAAATCTGTTTTAGGTATGCAGTAACACGAACTGTGTGAGTCGCCCTCGCCCGCTGTCACTAAAATGTTGTCTTCGGTTTCTAGCGCACCCGAAAAGTACACGACTCCATCGTGCCTGCCCTCGGCTGACCCTCCACCCGTTATCGGTTTTGGGGTAAACGCCACGGGTTCGTGACCGTACTTTGAAAACAATAGCGCGTGTTGATAGTAAACTCTGTTGCGTGACTTGCCTAGAGGTGTGCAAAACTGATGGACGAACATCAAGTACACTTCGCCATACCCGTCCAAGTTAACTAGAATTGGGTTTGTGGAGTTTGCTACAAACTTGTGGTTTCTCCTAGGCAATCCTTTAAAAGTTTCTTTTTTGTTCAGAACTTTACCCAAAGCATCGCAGTGCAGTACGACAAACGGTTCGATGGAGTAAACGCAAAACAACTCGTCTTCTTCGCTAAAAAAGCACCAATTCTTTTCTTCCCTACCCATCTCAAGGTGGTCACTAGCGTCCATCTCCCGTATATACGAAATTCTACCTTCCTCTAAAGTTCCTAGCGCGGTTCGACTCCTAGCTATTTTCTGAGGCCATCCGTTATTAAAATAAAAGTAGTTCGTAAAATTTACATAGGTTTTCTGTCTGTGCCGAAATATTCGCCAATCTTCGGGACGACACGCCATAGGCATACCCGACTCTATTGGATGTGGTTCGCTATGCAGGCTAATTGAATCGTTGTTCACGAAACCCGTCGCAATCATGGGGACTGCTTTTTCTTCTAAAAAATGCCCCTTCCAAGTGTTGTTGGTAGGTTCTGCCCTAAATATTAGTGTAGCTTCGTTGCCTGTAGCGCAGACGGACGGGTTAAAAATACCCTCTTCGCTGTGCGGGACTGCTCCCGCTTTTATCAAAGGGCGTTTGGATATGTTGGCGGTACTACACAAGTCCAACCGTTCTTTGTTTAGTTCTGTTACTAGCTCTGCTTGTTCCATTAGTATAAACCACTACTCGACGGAGATGATGAATAAGAGGGGGTCGAGGGCGAAGATGGGGAGGAGTGTGAGGGTGCGCTACTGCTAGGCGAAGGGCTCGGCGAAGGGGACGGCGAAGGGCTAGAACTCGGCGAACTTACGGATGCACATGGGTCTACCGTTACCGTATACCAAATTTCAGATGAGCTTGAACTGCTACTAGGCGAGGGGCTAGGACTTGGACTAGGACTTGGGCTAGGTGAAGGACTTGGACTTGGGCTAGGGCTAGGGCTAGGTGAAGGACTAGGCGAGGGACTCGGTGAAGGACTAGAACTTGGCGAACTTACGGATGCACATGGGTCTACCGTTACCGTATACCAAATTTCACTAGAAGAACTCGGCGAACTTGGGGAACTTGAACTCGGCGAACTTGAACTCGGCGAACTTGGGGAACTTGAACTCGGCGAACTTGGGGAACTAGAGCTCGGCGAACTTGCGCTAGAACTTGGTGAACTAGAACTTGGGGAACTAGGTGAACTAGGTGAACTAGGTGAACTAGGTGAACTAGGTGAACTTGGGGAACTAGGTGAACTAGAACTTGGAGAACTTGCGCTAGAACTTGGTGAACTAGAACTTGGAGAACTTGGAGAGCTAGAACTTGGAGAACTTGGAGAACTTGGAGAACTTGGAGAACTTGGAGAACTAGAACTTGAGCTAGAACTTGGTGAACTTGGGCAGTTATCGTAATCGCCACAATTAACAGTTATAACTTCAGCACCTCCCCCGTATTCAAGCTCTACTTGATTCCCCGTCACAGACAAAACTGTGTATGTTTTACATATACCTTCGGCTTCGTCGTAGCGCTCATACACATCACCCACTTGTGCGTCACAAGAACTAGAACTAGAGCTAGAACTTGGTGAGCTAGGAGAACTAGAACTTGGTGAGGAGGGGCTAGGCGGTGAGCTTGAAGAACTAGGGCAACTGCAACACTTGCAACAATGGCACGGATCGGGGCAATCAAAATCGTGAGTGTGGGGGTGAGAATGATCGTCGTCGTGATCGTGGTCGTGGTCGTGATCGTGAGAATGGTCGGGGAGAGAGTGCGAGTGGGGGTGTGAGTGAGGGTGTGAGTGAGGGTGTGAGTGAGGGTGTGAGTGAGGGTGTGAGTGA
>Ga0160423_10000726_pt1 | contig 27405 bp, 13 predicted proteins | sample CRUFie14St8metaG_FD_108191 | JGI IMG/M metagenome (GOLD analysis project Ga0160423, IMG submission 108191) | Marine microbial communities from the Costa Rica Dome - CRUD Field 142mm St8 metaG | ecosystem: Environmental > Aquatic > Marine > Oceanic > Photic zone | place: Costa Rica: the Eastern...
GGAGATATACATGATAACCTGTATGAAGAAAACGACCAAGAAGTGTATGATACATTTCTCGACGATGGTTACTCTCCAAATGAAGCATGGGATACTTTAGTTTGGTATTTAGATGTTGAAATCAGTCAGCAAGGTGGCTCAGGCTCACTCAGTATCAAAGATCACGAAGGAGCATCTCCATTAACTCGTGCTTGGGGTGCTGGGGCAACCGAAAAGGGCTCATTCGGTACAATCCCATCAACCTCAGGTGAGCATTCAATCACGGTTACGGTAAGAGGGGCGGATTCCTATGTTCATCTGAAAGTTGCTGGTGCTCTTGTCCGTTCATGGACATTATGAGGTGGGGATATGCCTACACTTGTAATGATGCATGGTATGACAGGCACCGCAGAAATGATGCGACCCTTTGCTGAAAAGATTCTACCTAAAGGTTGGAATTTAATTGTCCCGCAGGCACAATTTAATCACCCTAATCGAGGATTCACCTGGTGGCGGTATGAGGGCGAGGATAATCCTGGCAGAAGAATACTATCTGCGAAGGAATTATCAGATGTGGATTCATCATTGTTGAAGCTATCAAAACTCTTGCCAGATGATGATCTTGTTTTAGGTGGATTTAGCCAAGGAGGTGCCATGGCTCAAGAATTACTTCAATTTGATTTGAACATTCTAGGAGTCATTGCTATTGGGACAAGAGCAGTTCGCCCATTAGAATTAAAGAACAGATTACAAGAAATCCCAGCAAGGAAATTATTGTGGATGCACGGAGAATCTGATCACAGAGTAAGTCTTGATGCGGGTCTTGAGATTCCAGAAATTTTCGAATCATCCGGATGGAATGTAACTAGAATCGAACATCACAAGGGACATATGATTCCTCTTGAGCATCATGACTCGGTTGCATACTGGCTGAAAAGCCTAGTGTAAATTATACAATTGCAAAATTGATTTTTCAATTGGAACTTTTGACATCAATTACGGTTTATTTGCTTAGGGTAGATGAATTAAGACAGAACTATCTAGCCTAATCATGCCAACCGCAAAAGCCCCGGTTCGGATTGACCTAGCCGGAGGTTGGTCTGATGCTCCTCCATTCTGTGAGCAAGTAGGTGGCGATGTAGTCAACATAGCAATAAATCACTACGCACATGCGAATCTAGACGTCGATAAAAATGGGAAATTATCTGTATCATATACTTGTGATGTGCCTATTGGTAGTGGTCTTGGGACCACCGGTGCAATCAACGTTGCACTGATGTCAGTGATTAAAGGCGCAGAAGATTCTGAAGAACTTGCGTATCAATTTGAGAAACTATTGGGTAACCATGGGGGAAGACAAGATCAATGGGCAGCTAGATACGGAGGTATTCAACACCTCAAATTCATCGGGAAAGGCGTAGAACGGGTACATCTTGTACCTCCGCCATCTTTCAACAGATGGATTGAGAAACATCTGATTTTAGCTGATACGGGTATTAGACACACTTCTGGTGATTTACACAGCAGTGTATGGTCCAGGTATGAAGAGGTGCTTCCCCATTTGATGGAAATTCGTCAGAGTGGTCGAGACATGGCAACGGCTGTACAGAGAGACGATAGATTCAGTGTTTGTGAAGCGATGAATTCGTATACGGCTGCTGTTGGGAAATTGGATTCCTCATTGAACAAACCTTACGAAATTCTTACGGATATGGGCGATGTTTTAGCGTGGAAAGGAATGGGTGCCGCAGCCGGAGGCTTTGTGGGAATAATTTCTCGAAATCCTGAATCTACGAAAGAAAAAATTCCCTGGGATGTCTTGGAATGGAAAATTGACAATGAAGGCCTTGTTCTCACTGAATAATACACACAAATTCAAAAACACCAATCTTGACCAAATGACATGAGTCGTGTTGTCAAGGACGCCCAAGAATCGGATGCTGACTTTGTTGTATACTCCACGACCGTCTGCCCTTACTGCGTTGCAGTAAAGCGTTTACTTAAATCAAAGAATCTAACTTATGATGAGATAAATTTCGATCACAATCCTGATGCCAGATACGAAGTCGTAGCCGAAACAGGTCACCGAACAGTCCCGGTTGTTATCGATAATCGTGGTGAAAATCCAATGTATATTGGAGGGTTTAATGAGACTCAAAGGTATCTCAGGTAATTTTTAATTACGCATTGAGATAATACGCAGCGTTGATAATACCTGCAAAAGAAACCCATGCTATGTATGGCCAAACCAACATAGAACCATTGGGATTTTCTTTATGTATGTTGTAAGAGTAAATTGAAGTCAGTACGACAATTAACACAATCAATAACAGTGATTGTAAGTATTTTGCATCATTGAAAACACTCGGCCATGCAAGATTAGCAACCATTTGGATTACAAAAACGGCCATGGCAAAACCAGAGTCTTTGATTTTGTTTCGCTTACTAACTGTAGTATAGAAACTTAGAGCTAACATAAGGTAAAGGCCGCTCCAAATGGGTCCAATAATCCATCCAGGTGGCTCGAAAAACGGTTCATAATCAGAGTCGAACGTCACAATCTAACCTCGATGGATTTAGGTGCCTCTGGAAATTTTTCGAACCTACCAAATTCTTCTAAATAATCTCTAGCAAAGTAAATACATGTCAACAATAATGCATTTATCAAAATAGTTTGAGATATCCAGACAATATTTTCTAATCCTGAACTTGGAATCTCGGAAACGTAAACACTCCAATCAATTGTAGAAATAGTCACATTCCAGATGCCGTGCCATACGACTACAACCCAAATGTTTCTGGTGATGTGATATAGATAACCAGTTGCAAGGCCAAAACCAAACCAACTAATTAGGGATGTAGTTAACCATAAACCTTCAATCTCATAGATAAAAATGGCTATCGGTATGTGTGTCATTGCAAAAATAGTTGCAGATATTAGTATAGACTGCCAGAATTTAACAACCCTAGATAATTGGTCTTGAACGAAACCTCTGAAGAAAAACTCCTCAACAGTTGCAACTACTGCTAAATGTGTGACAATTAGCATAAAGTAAGCAAATATTGAATCATAGCCATCCATCCACAAGAAATTAAATTCTATTTCGCCATACAATCCCGAATTAAGGATCATATAATCCAAAAAAAGTTCCAACAAGAGATTTACTATAGTCAAGGAAATACCAATCAGTAGCACGTATTTTACCATTCGTTCAGTGAAGGTTGCCTGAGGTGAATTGTACGCAAATAACCTAACGGAAAACCCCTCTTCTTCTCTATGTTTAACCCAATAAAGCATCATTGGACCTAGGAAAATAACGGGTGCAAATATCATGTAAGATATGCTAAATGATATCGAATTGACATCACCGATGATATCCTGTGTTGTAAATCGGAAAAAAGCCCAAATTAGTGTAGAAAACAAGACTACTCCCAACAACTCAATAATGAATTTTCGAGATTCTTCAATGTTTTTCTCTCCAACTGGTGGGAATTCATCCTGAATCGTCATGGTAAATTCAAACCTTGTTCAGTTCATCAACAAATCGGTAGGAATACGGTACTCAGATTGCGCTTCATTAGTTCTGAGAAGATATGACTTCTTGACTTATCTTTGAAATCAGAAATTCAGAAATTTCAATGAAATTTGGAGTTTGAGGTGCTCGTGCCGGGATTTGAACCCGGGTCGCCGGAATGAAAACCCGAAATGATGGACCACTACACCACACAAGCAGACATTGACCCCCCAGAGATGATTATTCATGAATGTTGGGGTCGACAGTTAACCCATTCCACCATCTCAATCCAAACCATCCTAGAACTATAGCGGTAATCAGAACGATTCCTATTAGAACCTCTCTGTCTAATAGCCACCAAATAACATCCAATGCTTTCTGGCCATATATTCCAATAAGTAGTGCTTCAAGGCCAAATCTTAGACTTCTACCGAATAATCCCGCTAAAATAAATGGCTTTAGTTTCATTTCTCCCATGCCAGCCGCCCATCCGAAGACCTTGTATGGAATTGGAGAAAATGCTGCGATGAAAGTACCAATAGTACCGTACCTAAATGTTAGAGCCTCTATTTTTTCAAGGTGTCTTTCTGCCTTGAAACGCGTAAAAACTCCTCTACCCCATTTCTTTCCAATCCAGTAACCGATGACACTACCAAGTACGCTGGAAACTGATACTACAATCCAAAGCCAGAAAATAACCGCTGTATCTCCATCTGCCCCTACTAGCATCGGCAAAAACAGTAAATCTGGTGGTACAGGTTGGATGATCGCTTCGGTGAATGACATTGCAGCAAGACTAATCCAGCCGAAGCCGTCAAACCAGTCGACAATCGTCTCTTTCCACGACATTCAGACTTTGGCGGACCTTTCACACCCATGAACCCTTTCTCAATCGAAGTCTTGATTGCTGGAAAACTCGACCGATTGGCATATGCCGGTGTTGGATACAGCCGCCTTGCTTCATTGGCCAGTTGAGCGTCTTTGTGGGGGAATAGTTGCTCACAGTCAACTGGAAGAACTGAGAAAATTGTCTAACCAAAGGGCAATTTTGGTTGAATCAATCGAAATTAAATGGATGACTGTTGACACCAAAGATGCAGAAATCGCAGCATCTGAAACCGGAGATTTACCACGACTCAGTCCCGTAGATTTGGACATCTTAGCGCTGGCAATGGAAACCGGTGAAACATTGTTTACGGATGATTATTCTTTGCAGAATGTATGTAGGAATCTAGGTCATTTGTTTGAGTCGGTGTCAAACAAGGTCAGCAATGAGCAGTGGATTTGGGAATTAAGGTGTATTGGATGTAGAGCTACGAGAAAGGCAGATTCCAAAAATGAGGAGATATGCGATGTTTGTGGCTCTGTTATGAAAATAAAACGCGCATCATGATTATTCTTCAGAGCTGGATATTTCCTCTTGAACTTCTTCCAATGTTTTACCCGTTGGATCAATTCCAGCAGCTTCAGCTTCTTGTGCTATCTTCACGGCTTTCGTTTTCCCACCAGCATCTAGGTCTGCTTCAGTATTGGCGGAAGATGGTTCTCCCGTTACTTCTTGCAATCCCTTGTGGAATTCACCTTTCGATTGGCCGGCAGCTCTTGCTAGCTTAGGGAGGCGTTCCGCTCCAAACAGGAGAAAGAAGATTGCCAATAGTATCATTATTTCGAATGGGCCGAATCTCATCCTACTCCCTCTCAAACCACCCCAGTTGGTTGGGCTTTGTCAATCAATCGGCTATCAACCACCAGAAACAGGTGGAAGTAGAGCAATTTCATCACCATCGCTAACAGGCTCGTCATCTCCTACTTTCTGTCCGTTGAGGTTAACCATAAGCCCATTATCCAACCACATTTCAAGGCCCAGTTCTTCGATAACAAACCTAACGGATGAGTTTGGTAAAAGTTTCACAGAATGTTCTCTACCACCTAATTGTTCAGCGATTGGCCCGAATGCGAGAACTTTGGCCTCCATGACCATGCCATCAAGCGGCATCTTATCAACCCGTGGCGCCGTGAGGAGCACAATGGCGGTAGCACTTTCTTGTCAGGGGCTTTGGAAGATATATGAGATGGGTGATGAAAAGGTCCAGGCTGTAAGAGGAATAGATTTACAGGTCAATCGAGGAGAAATGGTCGCAATTATGGGACCGTCAGGCTGTGGAAAAACTACGCTTCTGAACATTCTTTCAGGAATCGATGAACCATCTGCTGGGCAGGTGTTTGTATCAGATAGACCGCTTTTTGGTATAAGTGATGATGAAAGAACAAATCTACGCGGTAAGGAGATGGGATTCATTTTCCAAAAATTTCACCTACTCGATGTAATGAACGCTGTTGAAAATGTCGAAATTCCACTACTGCTACTCGGCAATAGCCCTGATGAATCGCGATTGAAGGCAGTACAAGCTCTAGAAAAAGTAGGTTTAGGTGATAGGGTTAACCACAGACCTGCGGAACTTTCGGGTGGACAGCAGCAAAGGGTGTCAATAGCGAGAGCGATTGTTCACGATCCTTCTGTGATTTTATGTGATGAACCTACTGGAAACCTCGACTCAGAAACCAGTAGTCAAGTCATGGATTTGCTATCGGAACTCAACGAATCAGGTTCTACTCTGGTAATTGTGACACATGACATGGATATTGCGAAACAATGTAGCAGAATAATACGTATAATCGATGGTAGGACCTTAGTTGAAGAGGAATAAGTATGTTAATCGAAACCATTGCTGTAGTCGCACTGATTTCTCCAATCAGTCTACCTGCGGCATGGACATTAAGGAAAGATGTGACCAAACCATGGCACGTTGTTATCTTAGGAATAGGACCAATAATTGATTCATGGCTTGTCTGGCTCCTTCTAACCTGGTTGGAAATGGGCGTCTTCGCTACTTGGGGATGTGTGATTTCAGCAGGCATTATTTCTTGCATCTTGCTCCAACCTCTATTTTCACCACGCCGGTTAGCAATTTTCAGGCTGGCGTGGCAACAGGTAATCCGCAGACCTCGTCAGGCTGCATTATTGATGGCCGGTTTGCTAGTTGCGTCATCCATCATCACCTCTTCACTGGTTGTTGGCGATAGCCTGGATGCAACATTGAGTAAAGAGGTAGATGCGGTATATGGGGATACAGACATAATCGTGTACCAGAAAGATAGGAGAACGGGCTTTTCCTTCGATATGGATTACAATCTTACAACCTTATTTGGGACCTCACTAATTGAATCTGGAATAGCAGACAAATGGTCTCATGGATTGGATACAACTGTGACGTTATCAAAACCAGGAGGTTTAGCGTTACCTACGGCAGCTTGGTATGCCTACGAGGATTGGTCTGGAGTAGCAATAAACGAGGTGGCTTCGGATGAACTATCTCTCTCGGAGGGAGATTTCGTGGAACTATCATGGTACTATAATTCAGATGATGGAGAATTAATACGAGACTCTAGTAACCTAACTATTTCCTCAGTAATCTCAATGGATGGTAAAGGCTCAATGGCAGGTTCTAAGTCACCTGCAATTTTCACCTCACTAGAGTATGCACAGTTCCTGCAATCTAAAAATTGGAAAGTCAATAAGATGCGAATATCACTTTCAAAAGACTTGGATGCTTCAGATAGCATCTCGGAAATAGAGAATATTTTCGACCAGTTGATAGGTGCTGAGGAATCAGGTTTTGAAGTAACTGAAGAGGGTGAATCAATGTCGGTCTCAAATGGGAACGGACTAGGCAGGCTGAATCAGGACTTTATGAATTCATGGTCTGAAAATAGGTCTAATCTGGTAGGTAGTGGAACGACTATGGAGGTTTTGCAAGTACCCATTATCCAAATAGAACAGAACGGGAAAATCATAGCCCTACCTGACGATCGTCTAGAGGAGGTACTTCTGGATGACAATGGGATATGGTACATTTCTGGAGGTGCAGTCTCCTATCAAAAACAGGGTGGAGGATCGATTCATGAATGGGAAGTGCCTAGAGGTGGTTTAATTCATGATGTAACACTGCAGGAATCCTCATTGCTGGTCGCACATGATGACGGGCTAACAGAAATTTTCAGTGATGGTGATGATGAAATAATCCATCACATCAAGGGTGAAGAGGTACTCATTGCCGCGCAATTCCCCCAAGCTCTACCTAGCCTGCCATCAACCATATTTTCAATGGATTATCTAAACGTTTCAGGAGAAGATTGGATTGCAGTCAGTCATCTAACTGCTAAGGAAGTGTATTACTACAGTGGTAGTGAATGGGTTAAGACTGAATTTGTAGGAGAATGGCTCCATTATTCGGATGAGGTGTTGGTTGGGTCTCCAACCACTGGTTGGACTACAATCTCAGGACAAGAATCTCCAAATTGGCCTGCTGTGAGAGGTGGAATGCTAGTCGAAAATGGTTCTCTTTACAAGTTCAATGGGTCTCTAGAGAAACTGTTTGATTATAATCCGGAATGCGATGAGAGAGTATTTGCTTTTTACATGGGTAAATTTGACCAATCTAAGGATGGTCTGGTTTGCAGTTCAGCATTTGGTGCGATTATCGACGATGGAGAACTATCGCCGAGATTGCCGCTAACAGTTGATATTGGTGGATTCGGGGTAATGCCGCAGATGTTCCTTGCCACAGATGGAGAATTATCACCACCCGAAGGAGATATCCTAAGATCTTCGAGATTATCCTTGTTAAACTCATCAGAAAATGTTCTGGTAAATGGCTTGATTCCGTGGGCTTACGGGGATACCGTTCCATCTATTTTGCAAATAGAGGGCAATATGTCATCGATAGATGCACCGGGATTGGACGAGCTTGAATCAATAATAATCGGATTGATTAATTTAAGCGATGGAGAAAAGCTTGCATCGGCTGCCGAGGGAGAAAGAAGCATACTCGTCATAAATGGAGGAAATAATTCAGATATTCTTGCCTGGTTAGATACAATTTCGGGTGTAAATACAATGAATTTGAAAATTGTTGCAGCAAAAGAGGAAGCTCTAGCTACAGCAGAAGAAAGCGCAGGAGCGCTTTCAGCAATGTTCCTTGTTTTTGGTTCGTTCACCATTGGTGCTGGTATTCTTTTGGTACTGACAATAGTAATGATGTTAGCAGAATCGCGAAGAATAGATGAAGCCATCATCAGGGCTATTGGTTCAAAGAGATCTGACATGAGATCACTTGCCGTAATGGAAGGAATGTTCACTTCAATTGCGGCATCATTATTTGGTGGGATTTTTGGTCTGTTCCTAGCATGGTTAGTATCAGTAGCTTTTAGCAGCGTATTTGCAAGTGCAGGCGCTGATGGTATTGCTTACGCGTTCAATCTAGAAAGCATGCTTATCGGAATGTCTTCAGGATTCATAATCGCAATGTCTACACTGTGGGTCACAGCGCTCTGGACTAGCAAGCTAAATATCGTTCAAGCACTGAGGAATCTATCTCCACTTAACAAAAGGGGTATCCCATGGTGGTTAATCTTGATAATGATTGTTTTGATTGGTACTGGTATACTGTCTGGGCTTTCAATAATCACTATTGAATCATCTTCGCCTCTAAGGTTTGCACTTTGGAATATAATGGCTTCTTGCTTAATAGTTGGAATTATTCCAGCATTCACCTACATCCTTCCTCATGCAAGAGGTTGGTCAATACGTCATTCTGGTCGAAATACTGTAGCAGCTATCGGAATTGTGCTTGCTATGTGGGCATTTTCGCCAGATTCTTGGGTACCCGTTGATACTGGAGTAAAACCTGATGAAATCACGTTTGCAGTCATGGGCATTGTTCAGGTCTTCGCAGGAGTGCTTATATTGACAAGTATTGCACCTGGGGTAGTAAATTGGATAATTCAAAAATCATTTTTATCGAAGAGGTTTGGTGTAGTATCAAAGGTCGCTCTATCTTACCCTGCAGCGGCACCTGTTAGAACTGCAGTCATCATGGGCATGTTCTCATTAACAGTATTCAGTGTTATTGTCCTTGCAGGTTATTCTGCACAATTCGAAGAGCATTCATCGGGGTACGTCGAAGACGCGAGTGGCGATTTCGAAATACTTCTTTCGTCATCTAGACGGTCTCCTCTAGAATTATCTTCAAATCCATATGAATGGAATTTGACCGAGACAAATCCAAAATCAATAGATGCTATTGGGATTGTGAATAGAGCAGTTGTTTGGGTAGAGCACGATGAAGAAAAAATTGGTTACATTTTACGTGGTGTCGATGACGGATTTATTGACCACGGAGGTATCCCTCTAGAGGATTGGGATAGGGCCCTAGGTGATACACAAGAACAGGCTTGGGACTCTATAAAAAATAATGCAGATGTGGTGTTTATTGACAGCTCATTCGCCCTCATTGATCCGAACACAGGCGTATCTATTTCGGGGATTACTCTTTCAATTGGAAAATCAATTTCGCTAATTGATATTTCAAACCCCGGAAATGTTAGAATTGTGACTGTCGGGGGGGTGCTTTCACAATCAAGCCAGTTATTCTCACAGGGTATTTGGATGAATGGTGAAATCGTGGAAGATCAGTTCGGAGGAGTCCCCACAAGAATTTACATTTCGCATGGGTCGGATGAGGCTTCCAAATCACTTGAAGAGTCTTTGTCAAAAGACCTAGCACGAGAGGGGGTATATTCCTCTGTAATTGAGGATGAAATACTGATTATCTTAGGTCTAGTTTTCGCTATACTCGCAATTTTCCAAGCATATCTAGCTCTAGGTTTGATTGTCGGTATTGCGGGTATAGGAGTTGTCACATATCGTTCTGTTTCTGAAAGGTCTAATCAGATAGGAATGATTCGAGCTCTAGGTTTCCGTAAATCTATGGTGATGCGTGCTATGTTAGTAGAAATCTCTTGGACATCATTGCTTGGTATGATTAACGGAGCAATTGTAGCATTAATGTTCCACATAGCAATTCATCAAACATTCTGGGAAGAACAAGGCGCAGTTCTAATCCTGCCACTAACAGAAGTATTCTGGTTGGTATTTGGTGGCTGGATTTTAGTACTACTATCAACATGGATACCCGTACGAAAAGCCACTAAAATTACACCATCTGAATCTCTTGGCTCACCAGATTGAGAAATTTGGATATTATATTCAATTTAGGATAGAAAAAACAAATACATTGTACCAATCATTAAACATAGACTTAAAATCGGTATGATTGTTAACGATGAATGGTGTACTGAGCGACATTTTATGCGTTATCGTTGGTAGGTTTTTGCAAGTGTTGTAACCCCTTATTTTTGCCAACCCATAAATACCGTATATGCCGTCGGAGGATATACCGACCCCAATTTGGAGGAGATGACAATGAGCAAGTTAACCCCAATTATTTTGGCAGCAATCATGCTTGCTAGCACTTCGCTAGTAGCACTAGATTGGGCTGAACTAGAAGAAAAGAAAATGACTGAAGCTGATGGCCGAACAGGTCCTGACGCTCAGGTTGAAATGCTGTCCCCAAGACAGACAACAGTAGACATAAACGGCGACAAACTACACACACTAGATGCTGGTGATGAAACAGTATTCGAGTTGTACGTCGAGAACAGCGGAGATACAGACATCACCGAGATGGGTATCACTCTGACCGTTTATCTGGATGAAAACGGAGTCCGTGGTCCAGTCGCCAAGGATTCAGCAGGTAACGACCTATCTTGGACCAATGGCGATGTCGTGTGTGACGATGCCTTTGTTTGTCCATGGTCAACCCTCGCTGCTAATGACATCCTAAACAGTGGCAAGTACACCTTCGCATACCAAGGTTCTGCAGTCACATGGGCGCCTACTACCGGTGATTACCAGATAGTAGTAGAGACAGATGCCTTAGATGACGCAGACCCAGGAAATGACGAGGATATCACATACGTTTCAGTTGTTGACTGGACCGATGTAATCGTCGATCTATCTTGGGACTCAGGTAAAGAAGTAGAAAGCGGATCAGAAGGTAAGGCGTTCACCCTGAAAGTTTCCACAGGCGGATCTACCTCATGGTCAGCACGTTCAATAGTATTGCAACTCGATGTGCAGGGTACACTGTCCTCAGCAGAAGATTCTACTGGTGGCGATATACTCGGCGTCAACCAAGTTACAGACCTTGGAACTTCGAAAATGGCTGAGACCTTCCGCCACGAGGTAGATGAAAACAATATAACGAATGACACAAGACATGTTATAGAATTCGAGGAGTCAGCAGAATGGTACGGATACGTTAGCCCTAGCGTTGATGCTCAAAGCGGAGATTACTCAATCGAAGTAAATCTAGTAAGTTACGTAGTTTACGGACAATTACCTGAATGTGAAGAGACTGTTACTAACAACAACACAGACCCTAACGCTTCATTAGAAGATATAACATATTTACATTACTGTGAAGTATCTTTAACCACTGATGCTAACGCTGCTACAAGCGAAGATAAAATCGAGGGTAAAATCCAGAACTTCCACGACATTGGTATTACAAATGTCGTAATCAATCAAGGATATGTCGTTGATGAAGACGATATGCCAATTAACAAGCCAACAATGCCTGGAATCGTCGAGGGCCCATTGAATCCTGCTTGGTCCAGCATACAGGCATCTGTCAGTCATCTTGGCAGCGCCCTTGAAGCTACATACGACTGGAAGGTGACCTTTGAGGTTGAGAATACAGTATCTGGAGCCTCACAGACATTTGAGGCGGATTCCTGTCTGTTTGGACAAGGATTGGAATATACTCATGCAGCATTAGGCGACAACCCACAAAGTAACGTTGTTGCGTTCCCCACAGGTGAAGCATGTATCATGTACAATTTCGCTCCAGGTATATACAACATCACAGCTACTCTCGCTATGGTAAACGAAACTGCAGAACAAGCAGACATGTCTTCGCGAAACAACGTAGTCAGTATCTATGAAATTGCGGCATTAAACAACCGCCCATCGGTCTCCTTAATTGTGCAAGAAGAGGAGTTCTCAATAGTGATGGGCCCTGATGCTACACTCACGCTGGAAGCAGATGCTGATGATGCTGATGACGACACAGGAGAATCACTGTCCTATGTTTGGACACATCCTGGTATGCAGGACATCAATGGTACAATGCAGCCATCTCCATGTAACGGAGTTGGAATGGCATTCTCCACCTGCGCACTAACACCATTCGAACCCACATGGGCTGGAGTAAACTCTTACTCCGTAACAGTCTCTGATGAGCATGGATCAAGCGCAATGGACTTCTTGAACGTATTTGTCTGGAACCACATAATTGCTAGCGCTACAACAGCAAGTGGAATCGGAATGGAGTACAACCTAACCTATGACGGTGCAAATGAATTCACCATATCTTTGGTTGACAGCGATGCTTCATACACTCAGGATTTAACAGAGTTCGGGTATGCTGGAGAATATTCCACTGTTGCGGTAATGGATTACACTCCATCAACAACATATCTGCCGGAGGATGTACATGATCAAGAAATCACCATGTCTTACGATGCTTCCACTTTAACTCCAACCGGAGTATTCTGGATTAGCAGCAACGGTAACTGGGCTCAACTCGATGCAACAATTACTGCAGCAGGAACCACAGGTTCAATCGTAATCGATATGGGAGATGGCAACCAAGTACTGTCACAAGGTGAAATCGCTCTGATGGGTGGAGAACTACAGGTAATAGAAGCACCTGATGCTAGCCCAACCGGATTGATTGTATCCGCAGGTAAGGGAGGTTCTATCACCGCTTCTTGGGATTACAATGGTAACACTGTACCAGGCACTGACTGGTTGGAAATGGAAATCTGTGACTCAAACAATGATTGTACAACCACAATGGAGAATACTACACTGAGAGCTCACTCCATGAGCGGTCAAACTGACACTATTCATGGCGAAACATACACCTACACTTTGCAGGTTTGTAACGTCGGTGGATGCAATCCAACAATAGCTACTGACTCCGCAACAGCAGACAAGATGGTTGATGGTTCACCAGTTGCAACCAGCATGACTGTCGCAAACAAGGCTGACGCCAATGCATGGGCCGTATCTTGGGAAATCTCCGGAGATACGTCTGATGTAGATGGATGGAAGGTTTGCTATGCAGATTATGAGTGGGCTACATCTGGTGAAATGCCTACCACTGACTGTGTAGATGCAGACACCTCAACTAGTGCAGAAATTGCCCACCCTGCTGGTACTGGCACGAAGACATATTACTTCGCTGCAGTTCCATATGATGACAAGAACAACATGGAAAATGCAGAGCCAGGCGTAGACGCTAGACTGACTCACTCCTCAGTAGTTGACGATCCTTGTATAACCAACCCTGACAGTGACGAGTGTGCAGATATCGGTGACTCTGGTGACGGTGCAGACAGTGGAGAAGTTCCAACATGGACTTGGGGCGTTATCATTGGATTAGTCGTCATAGCATTCGTAGTGGGTGCATTCATCCTCTCCCGTGGAGGAGATGGTGATGACGGCAAAGACTGGGATTACTGATCCTGTCTACAGCCAAGAAAAACGGTGATTGCACCGAGGCTGCCATGAAGGGCGGTTTGCCGCCCTTCATGGCTCCCCCTTTCCTTCCAACTCTGAAACTGTAAAACTAATTGTTCATTTTGGTTTTAGCTAGACTTCAAAGAATTTAACCTCCAAATGTTCCAGATAACCGATTCTTAAAATCCACATTTCTGGCGCAAATTTAAACAGTTTTAATTTTACACCATGTTTCGAGAAATAAATCATTGATTTTCTGTATTTTTTTGTTATTATTTTCATAAAAAAATAATTGAATGCTCATCAATATCCAAAGATTAAACCTTGATATTGAGTTTGGGTATGAAATTAAACATTACATCAGTCTCTCATTTAGACTAAATTCTTGGGAGTGATTTCGTTAAACTGTGACAATATTTCGACCATTTTTTCTCGGCCTGTGAAACGTTTGCAAAATACTATATTTTATCTCTTAATCTACTATATTTTCTTGACTCTGTAAAAGGACATGTACCCCAATGCTCATAAGGGATACAATTCCTGAGGTGCTCTGCATACAGTCCGTAAGGAGATGATGACGTGATGTTGGGAAACAAAAACACGAATAAAAAGACCGTATTGGGAGGCGCAGGTATTGCCCTGTTGCTATGTGCACTAATGGTTGGTATGACAATGACCAACTACGTGCCTACTAGCGCACCCCAGGTAGAAGCCGAACTTGCAGTAGCAAACGAGGAAAGCGAAGATGTCTTCGCTCTACCAGAGGTCTACGAGCCTGTAAATTATGAACACGATGAAACCTCGGAATACGAGGGTATGAGGACAATGCATCAGAAAGCATTCCGTACAGATGACGGAAAAACCTCTCTGATCACTGCCGCTGAACCACTGCATTACATGAGCGATGTTGGTTCTTGGGAGAATATTGACCTCAACATCAAGGCGACCCTCGACGGTTGGGAAGTTAAAGAAAGCCTGTACAAGGTATCTTTCTCTGCTGAAGCCGAAGACGGTGTTGCGGTTGCAGTTCACGATAACGTGGACCCAATTGTTACTGGATTAAACCCCGTTGTAGTGGCAGTTGACCAAACCGGAACCATGGTAATGCCTCACTCAACCGCTGCTCCGCTCGATGGAGTCTCTGTTGGTGGCAACGTCTTGAGATACCCAATTGCAGAAGGCTTTGACTTAGATTACACAGTAACTGAGACAATGCTGAAGCAGAACCTTGTAGTTAGAGAACGCCCAGTTCTTGACGAAAGCCACGGTTACTTTGGTGTGAGCGAGCAAATGCGCTTGCCTGTTGATTACGGGCTTTTCCTTGGAGATGACCTCCTTGGAGATGACATAACTCAAACTCAAGAAGAATTGGCTATACGCCATCTGGAAACCGGAGCTGTTCTAGCAACAATTCCTGCTCCAGTGGTTGTAGACGCAGCAGGTGAAGCCCCATACACTGCAACATTCTTCATTCAAGTATTTGGTACAAACGTAGTCTTGACAACCGCAGTTGACACTGGTTGGTTGCTAGCAGAAGACCGCGAGTTCCCACTTGCTATCGACCCTTCATTGAGGGTAATGCGAGGCGGAGGTGGCGATTGCTATTCCTACTTCGGATACTGCTATGAGAGCTTCCAGGGAGATCTCTACAGAAACAGCTACAGGATCTACTACATGCCATGGAATAAGTACACCTTCGGTTCTAACAACGCACTCCCACAAGGAGCCACAGTGGACAAGATCGAATGGAAGACTTACATCAGATATGGATACTCTTACTCTAACAACCCAATTACTGCAACAGTTCTAGAATCATGCGGTACATCTGGGTACAGAGTAAACGTTCCTCCTACTGCATCATGTTCAGGTGCTATTTCTGCGAATCTTCTAGCGAATGGTCCAACACTAAACGACAGGAAGTTAGTAAGTTCTCTGTGGAATTCTGCAGCAGCAGGCACTTACACTGTAGGAACAGGATGGAAGACTGCTGAACTATGTAGCAGTTCAGGAACTCAATGTTCCTCCTCAACAGGTAGTCACAATTACATCATGAACGCAATAAGCAATGGTGGAACAATTGGAATGGGAGCAAAATATACTACTTCCACAACAATCCGACAATACAGCTACAGCACTGGTAGTACAAACAGCTACCTTCAGATCACATACTCTGGTGGTACCGACGCTACAGCACCCAAGGCTGACTTCACTCCTTACACAGGAATAACTTCCTACAAGGCTGGTGAGAGAACTATGTTCATCACACTATCAGACATAAGCGGTATTGACACCACAACTGCAAATGCACCAAGATTGCACTATTCGATCAACAACGGTTCCTACACCGCTGTTGCGGCAACAACAATCGGTACATGCGGTTCAGGCGCCAACGAATGTGACTTCCGTGCAACCACCGGTAGTATCTCTACAGGTGACTATGTCAAGTATTACTGGGCATACAGAGACGCAGCAGCTACACCCAACAATGCTACAATGCCTGGAGGCTTCTTTTCAGGTAGTCCAAGCACAGCACCTGCGCCCTCTAACCCATACTGGTTCTTCGTTGACAATGCTGAAAATGCAGGAAACGATATGAAGCTCACAGTATCTACAACAAAAGTCAGAGCGTACACTACATCAAGTTCATCGGTTTCATTCGATCGACAGATGACATACTATGAAGACTCAAAAGAATACGTCTTCGAATTTGACACATCTAGGTGTGGGACAGGAAGCAGTTCATGTTTCTACAACCGCGCATCAACCTACTATTCTAATTGGAAACTAAGTTGGTTGACTGCTCCATCTTCCGGATACAATGGATTCGGTGGAACAGTATCTGGTGAAGTACAATTGAACAGACCGGGTTCTCAGACAAATCTAGATGATGGTTATCTAACAATTGGCGCACGCCACGGCCCAGGAATGAATCTGATTTTCCTTTACGATGCAACTCTGAATGACTTCGCAATGGTCGGTCTTGGTACTGACACAGGAATTGAAGAGCCTCTTGCAGGCGGCACACAGGCCCCCCAGAGGTCAACATACAGTAACACAAGAGCGTTCTTGGTTGACATTCCTGCTGACATAACAGGAACATTCGGTAAGTTTGACTGGAATTCAGTATACAGCAGCCAGAGAGCGAACTGGTTGTGTGTAGGATCTAACGGCTTCTACTACTTCTTCCGCTCTACAAGCTCTAACCCAGCATGTAACACCGGATACTACTACACCTACAGCACATACTACCGCTGGTCTGGTTTCGCCCTAGGAACAGGAAATGGTGGAATGATGAACGGTGGCGGTGGAGTCCTATACAAGGTTAGCAAAGTAGCACCTGAGCCAGACACCACTGCGCCAAATGTCGACCACAACCCGCTGCGCGACTCTCACTCTCGAGATCGAACATTCACCTTCACAATAGGTGATGGCGGTGAGCCACCAAGCGGAATCAACACCACAAAGACTCCGGGCGTTGGTCCAACATTCTATTGGAGAGTAACAGACGCCAATGGTACTGTCGGTACATGGGATAGCAAACTGCTATCACCTGAAGGTGGAACTGCTGGATGGAATAACTGTGTTTCTGCACCATCTTGTGATTGGTCTACCTCTCTAGAAGATCTTGAGCGTGGTTCCAGTGTTCAGTACTACATCTCAGTTAGGGATATCAGCACAGCATCAACCGGTATTAACGTAAACACAACCTCGAATAACAGTTTCACGGTCGGCGATCCAAACAAGATTTTCGTGATTGAGTGGCACGACATGGGATACTCTGGAACAACAAACTTGTGTACTTATCAGGCATTGTTCTATGACGTAACAAACGAGATTGAGTTCCAGTATGACACCAGCTGTAAAGCATCTTACGACTACGCAACAGTTGGATATCAAGACCAAACCCGTACTAAGGGAGCAACTGTCCGTGGTTCACAAGGCTACATCTATGGACAGAACCCACACAGTAACAATTACAGAATTGGTACTGATAGCAGCGGGCACTCATGGGAAACCTTCGACCTTGGCATGACAGAGTTGCCTACATATGATACAGCAATCGCTGGTTCAAGTAACGGAGACCCAAGAGGATATTACTGCACTTCCAACTCGTACTGGAACAACTACAAGTCTGGATGTAATGCTAACATCGATATGCCGGATGGATTTACTTTCGAGTACTTCGGAACCGAATACAATGGTTCTGACTCTAAGAACAGAGTCCACATCGGTAGAATGGGTAACATGTACTTCAAGGCTGATGGCTCAACCGCTCTAGAGCGCTCTCAGACTGGTTGGGGATCCAACTGGCCTGACATGCCATACAGCACAAGTTCTTACAGTAAGCCAGGAAACATTGCTCCATGGTGGGGTTACTACACAAGCTATTACTGCTATGATAACTATGCCGCTGATTGTTCTGTAAGAACACGTGTAATACCATTCGAAGGTAAAGGTACAGATTTGTCGGCAGACATCACCCAGCCAACAACATGGTCGCTGATTGATTCTCCAATTAGAGTCAATCCAAGTTCTTCTACTGGATACCTATCGATTGGAGATGACCTAACAATAGATCCAGGTGTTGTAATTCAAGTAGCACCAGGTAAGGGTCTATCCTTTGACGGAGCATGCAGTGAGTTTACAGCGGAAGGAAACTCCACTGATCCTATCCTGTTTGAAGGACAAGGTGGAGCAGAATGGAAGGGACTAGCTTTCACTGCTGCATGTAGTACAGGAACCGACGAACGGCACACGCTGTCGTACGTTGACTTCGCTAACACTAGTGATGCTGCAATATCAGCAGGTAGCCGTCACGGCTCTGCACCTTCCAGCAACGCTAACGTTGGTAACTTCACAATGAACGATGTAACCTTCACCAATGTTGGTTCAGCATTCAAGCATGGTTCAGGACAAGGCACAGTCTTGTCAATGACCGATTTCGAAATTAATGATGCATCCGCTGCATGTTTCGATTTAGCTGAGGATTCTGAGGTCACTCTACGTGATGGTGAAATGAATGATTGTAACACTGATGGCTTCTCTTGGGCAGGTGCAATAGTAAACTACCCAGGAAGTACAGCGGGTTCATTGATTCTAGAAAATATCGATATTGATGAGTCATCCGTCAATTTGATTGATGTTGACTTTGAAGATGTATGGATTAGCAACCTAACTGCAACAGCAAGTAGTGCCCAGAGCGGTGTTACGCTAGATGCAGTAGGCGGCGGATTGGACAGTACTTTGTACGTGTTCAACATGGATGCGCCAGATTACTCTGCAGTAAACATTCATGCTCTTGAATCTGTATCGATTGAAGATGCAGAATGGGGAAGTGCGACAATGACCATAGCGCCAGGTGGATCTACATCGAGCGCAGCAGGACCATCGGGAACAAGTGCGTCTTTGACCAACTTGGAAGCCGGTGACTTGACAATGGCAAGAATCGCACCGACAATGGACGATATTACAATTGGTGCACTGTCCGTGCTTGGAAACTCACCAACTACTGACAGTATCAGGGGAACTAACTGGGATACCGATGGAATATCAGTTTCGGGATGTGGCTACAGCATCGTGGTAGATGGTGTGGACACTGACTATGTCGCTGGTTCCTGTTCTAACTCAGCAGCACCTAACAACATAGTCCTAGACGATGTCGATGCAGTATACACAGGCACAATGAATGCAATCTATGCTAGAAACTCTGCTATTACAATCGCAGACGGTAGCGTGACAATGCCTTCAAGCTTCGATAAGATGTCCAAGGCTTCTACCAATGGAAGAATTGTTCTCATCGACGTAGACCAAGGTGGTACAGACTGTAACAGTGCAAGCGACTGTGATGTTTCATCCAGTTCATCTGGTGCGATATACTTCGGCAGTCTCGCTACTGCTAAGGTATACAAGATGCTAGACGATGGAGTAACCAAAGAGTACAAGGAAGGACACACAGTTCAGGCATCGGTCGTTGACGCAGGATCCGTTCTGTTCACAGTGGGTACTCACAAGACTGATTCCAACGGAGAAACCTCTGTTTGGGTTCTAACCGAGAACGATGCAGGAGATACATACTCTGATCACAACCTCGTAGCATTTGGTCCATCAGGACAAAATGAAACATTGGTTACAGACTCATGGTATCCAACTGGTGGCTTTGGTGTCGGAGACACTATTGAATTGAGGCTAGAACCAACGCCAGTTTCTCTGAACGGTACTAACATGGATTGTGCTTACCTACTCGGTGTTGAAGAAGCAGCCTTAGGATACGATGGTTCTATCGCATCAGGTGGAACCAACACTTTCACATGGGAAGGAAAGGTCACAATGACTGGAAACTTGAACATAGATGATTGTAACATCGTTATGAGAAATGTTTGGACAGTTACTTCTGACGCCACAAACAGCCCTAAGTTGACAGTCTCAACCGGTGGTTCTCTAACTCTGGAGTCAATATCAACCTCTACTGGAACACTACGTGCTGCATCAAGCACCTATCCATTAGACTTTGACATGGACGGTGGAAGCCTAGTTCTAGATGGTGGAATCATGAAGGACATAAAGAACGGAATCAATCTAGATTCTGGTTCAATGACTGTAAGCAACTCCGCTATCTTGTATGGTGCAGCAAATGCAGCATCAACAGAAGCTACCTTGCTAGTTAACGGTGGTACCCTAGACTGGGATGATTCGACGATTCAAAACACCGGACAAACCGGAATTGGAATAATGTTCGACAGGTCCGTGGGCGATGTTGACAACATTATCGTAAAGAACGCTGAGATTGGAATCTATTCCCACAACTCAGCACCTCAGATAAACGGATTTACCCTAAATGACAACGATGTAGGTGTAGATGTATACGGTGGAATGACTCTACCGACCATATACAGAAGTCCACTTCTTGCTGGCGAATCCACTGGATGGAAAACCTATGCTATTGACATGGGCGCTTTCCTAAGTGATGATTACGTACAGATTGGATGGAACGCTGTCTACGGTGGAGGTAACGCACACCCGATTTACAACTACTTTACGTCAAAGTACTACATGGTTACAGATAGATACAATGTCGAGTTAACAGATGATCAAGGTAACACATGGAACATTACTGGATCCGACATGGATGGCTATTACGATGGTTCACAAGGTGGATCTGGCGGTGCACCGAGTTGGAACTGTCAAATGTCTGGTTACAGCCAAAACCCGAACTATATCTTCTCTAGGAGCTTCCGTGTTCCAACAGGATTCGATTGGGTTGCATACGAAGAAAGCCCTAACTCATACTACCCTTACCAGTATTGGTCTCAATACAGCCCAAGTTGGCAGTGGGGTAGCTGGGCACCTCCAGAAGGACTGTCTGGTTCTTACAATGTATGTACCAACTACGCATACTCATACCGAACCAGCCCAGGTGACGCTGCTCGTTTGACAATGCCTATGGTAGACCTAAGTTCTCTAAACAACATTACTGGAATGAAGCTCTACATAGATGTCCTACACAACCGTGCAGACAACTATCAAGACCGACTGGAAATTGTTGCTCGAACAGGTGATGACCCAGCCGACCTAGGAAACTTCCTAAGAGAATCTGGTACACCTCTGATAACTTCTGGTACAATTACTGGTGCTGAAACTGGTATTGAACTAGGAGGTAACTACGCAGCAGCAGAGTTTGATGACATCACAATCACATCACCGACCGATGTCGGATTGGATGTAGTTGGGTCAACAACATCTACCGTTGACGAACTGACAGTTACTGGCGGTTCATACGGTGTATTGGTCAGTTCTGGAGCAGCAGGATTTGTCGACTTAACTGATGTTGACATCTCAGGCTCATCTCTCGCTGGTATTTACTACACCAAGGACCTAAAAGGAGAGTTGACTGGTACAATTGGAACATCTGCAGGTGCAGGTCTGAAGTTCGGACCGGCTACATCTAGTGACGTGGCTTACGAGTCTATGGATCTAGGAACCAACGCTGTTGGTATTGACCACGCAGGTACAGGTACTATAACACTGACTGACAGTGATTTCTCGAACACCAAGGATGTAGTAATCTCCGGTAGCGGAACTGTTGACTTCATTGAAGGGACAGTAGATACCACTACAGTGGAAGTAACAGGCGCTGGTGTGATGAACAGAATGCGCTTGCTAGACATAACACTGACAGCAGATGGTAACGCAGTATCTGACACAAATATTGTGCTCACCGATAGTAGCGGTGCACAGACTGGATCAGCAGTCACAGACTCATCTGGTGCAGCAGCTGGCCTGACATTTACCACAGAGAGCGTAGACTCCAGCGGTGTAGATGTTAAGAATTTGGCTGGTTACCAAGCAGTAGCAGTTGCCAAGGTTGGAAACTACTATCACAACTCCAACCAAGACAACGCAGGAGATTTCAGATACGCACTTGACAACCTAAGTCTGGCAGATACATCTGGCAACAGCCACAGTATGGCACTTGTTGAAACAGTCGATGTCCGTGTTTGTTATGCATTCTCGAGTTCAACATACACTTACATCCAAAACTGCCCAGGATTGTCTAGTTCTGGAAGCAGGTCATTTACATCTGGAATGGTTGAGTACGGTTACAACCGTGCGTTGCCTACCAACATGAAAGACAAGGTTGTTATGTTTGACTTTGGACTGAACTATCTACAAGGTAACACAGCATACAACTTCAACGGTTCTACTGTTCTAGTAACTGGATCATACACATACAATGATGCTGCAAGAATCTATGCTACGAGTCCATACGAGGCTGAATTATACGCTCACGACTCTACGTGGGTGTCCACTGCAGTCAACGATGAAGGTGAAGCTCAAGGATTCATGCTAGGTTACAGACAGAGAAACTACCTAGTTCCAAGCATAGAAGATTCTACTTTGTCTGGTGTAGCACACATTGCAACAAACTATGGTCCAAAGTACTCGTGGAGCAGTTTCTACCGATGGCAGGCTGACTTTATGAACCTACAAAACAACACTATCACGCACTTCAGAACCTCTGATGTATCGTCTGGAGTATATCTCCAAGATATGTGTGTCTCAACAGGAGTACAAAACACAACAATCATGAACAATGTCTTCAATAATTGTGCAGCGGGAGTATTCTTCGAAAGAACAGCGTACTCATCATACCACGCTTCAAGTTATTGGGGTGCTGATGGCGCTATTGTAGAGGGTAACACCTTCCACAACGGAAATTATCTCGACGTCTGGTTCTACTTGAACTCATACGCAGATAATGTAATTGTGAGAAACAACCAGTTTACTGGAACAGGATCTCCGGATTACAACATCTACACGCAAGACAGAACTACGGTTGGATTGTTGATTGAAGGTAACACGCTATCAAGCGGTGAAGAGCCGATTTACATGCGTGGTGGTCTTGATTGGAAGATTATGAATAACACAGTATACGGTGACGGAGATGCATCCCATGCAGGTATTGCAGCAAGAAACGGTTACGGTGTAATCGATGGTAACACCATGGTTGATACAGACGGTGGAATTCTGATTGACGGAATCACTTTCGGATACACAGTAAACATCACTAACAATGATATCTCACAATCAGCAGGACGCACAGCGCCTTCTGCAGTGGGTATCTGGGCTGAAGACTGTGGAACAGCAACCGTGAATACTGGTGGTAACTCAATCAGCATCATGGAGAACGCTCTGGTCACTGATGGTTGTGACGTTGTAGATACAGGTTCTACATACACTGCACTAGGCGGCGCTGGTGGAACTGTTTACTCAATACAGATTCTGGCGAGCACCTTCTCACCATCTAATCTATCCATAAACGAGGGCGACTCTGTGCGATGGAGATCTGTTGAATACTACAACACGAACGATCCTCACACCGTAGTTGCTAACGATTCTACATGGGGTAGTGGTGGCGAGCTGAACCTAGGTCAGACATACGTCAAGACCTTCAGCACTGCAGGCACATACGACTACTATTGTTCGAAGCACCCATCAATGTACGGTACAATAACTGTTAATGCAGGTTCTGGAAACAGTTTCTCATCGACAGGTCTGAACATTCAGGGTACAACTGATGAAATCACACTAGATGGAACATCTGTATCCGGATTCGAAACATCAGTCGAGCAATACGGTGGAGATCTAACAATCAAGGGAGATGCAATCATCTCTGGCGGTGACTACGGTGTTTACATCGAAGACACTGACATGGTTGTAAACGGTGCTAGAATGTCTGGCGACTCTACTGGAACTGGTGTTTATGTTACAGGAGCATCCTCGTTTGATGCAACTGACATGGACACATTCGGTCTAATTGGATTGGATATCGATGCCGTAGACTTCAGATGGAACGGTGGTAATTCAGGAGCAACCACAGCAGTAAATGCCGACGGTGGTTCAGAAGGATCAGTAGAGAACGTAACATGGGCGGATGTAACAACACAGATTAACGCTGGTGCATACGTAACAGTAACATCAGTCGGTAACAGCCTAGATGCGTCCAAACTAATCCTGGACACCACCGCAGTTATTCACGAAGGTAACTTGCTGAACTTGAACGTCACCCACAAGGGTGGCGACGCATCAGACGTTGGACTACTAATCAAGTCCACTGATGGAGCACAAGCAGCATACGTGTCCCCTGGATACAGAAACACATTCGTGAATGTTGATGGTGACATGGATGAATGGTATGGTAACGTTAAGAACCCATCCGATGATGCAATGCCTGGTGTAATGTCGAGCGATTCCAATGGAGAGGACTTCCTTGCCACATGGGATGCTAACAACCTACACCTTGCACTAACTGGTGTTGACATGACATCCGCTGACTTGCAAATCTACATCGATTCAAGCACTGGAGGAGACACAACTGGACAAAGCTGGTATGTCTCTCACTCTCTGCCATTTGCAGCAGACTACGTCTTCTGGGCAGAGGATGGTAACACCGGCAACTCCGGTCTGAAGGTCAACGGATTTACAGGCTGGTCAGATGTATCTTGTAGCAACCTACAATCCTTCATTGGAACATCAATAGACACAGACAGTGATGGTGATATCAATGACGATACTGAGATTTCCATACCATGGAGCTGTATTGGCGAACCATCCAGCAATGTCAGGATGATAGTAATCGTACAGGATGAGTCTACCGGTGAAGTAACATCAGTTCACCCAACCCAAAGTATTGCAACCGGAGCTGTTGGTCAAACCTTCAGTGAAGAATTGACAGTTCTGATGGGACACGGTGATCTTGACTCTGGTCTAGACCTACGCAACCACTTACTGATTTACAGAAGCTATGTTGGTTCCAATACTCCAACCGATGCTAAGTCTTACGACATATCTGCAAAGGTTGACGCACCATGTGCTGAAGATTGGGGAACTCTAAACAACGTAGACATGAGTGTTAACGTGGATGAAGAAATCGACATAAAGCGTGCATGCCCGGTCATACAGAATCTAGTGGACATTACTGTTAACGAAGACAGTGGTGCATACACACTGACTCTACTGGACAAGGCTGACGACGTACAGGACGAAGAGAGCACTTTGGCGTGGACTGTTGCTGATGACGCAGATCCTTCACAAAGCCCAAGCATGCTTCTTGACAGCGGATTGAATGGTCAAACAATGACTATCACCCCTGACAACGACCAGTTCGGTACCTACACCTTCCACTTTGGTGTTGAAGATAGCCACGGTCTAACAGACAGTGAGACAATTGTGTTCACAGTAATCAACGTCAACGACGCACCGATTATCTGTAACTCTGAGCGCTCCGACTGTATGCCAGTCTTCGCCGACGACGGCGCAGGCAACTTGAACGTCCTAGACGAAGGATTTGGAAGTGTTAGCAAGGTCCTTGGATCTGCTGCAAACGCAACAGGTTCCTACGTGATTGACATGGCAAGTAACGATATGGCAAACGAGCAGCCTCAAGTGTACACATGGGGCGCTTCTATCAAGACTGACAACGTCAGTGTCGAGCCATACTGGGTACAGAAGAAGTTCGCTAGCGTCTCAGCACTGTTTGCTGAGGCTGGTGCAGCGGTAACTGCAAACGGAGGATTCCAGGACATTGCAATGACTGGAGACCCAGTTGCATGGGCTGCGGCTAACGCAAACGGTTCATACACGCTACCGACTCTAAACGACGTTGCTCTGCTCACTTACCTGCTAGCACAGAACGGCTGTGGATCAGTTTGGTATCAGGAGTACATGGATTCGAGCGGTAACAAGGTAACAGCTGTTCGCTCAGATGACGGTTGTGACAGTACAATTGATGCTAATGCGATTGTATACAACTCGATGAACTACACCGACTTCTGGAGTGTTGCATACGGTGTTGATGTTACATCATTCGACACAACATGGGACGAAATCTTCCCGAACGGTTACTCTACCACCGGTGGATATGACCCATGTCCAGCATTCTCTGTATCGGTAGTCAACAATGAGTTGACAATCATCGAAAACCAGGCGAATGAACTTGGCGGCGAGTGTACTATTGTACTGACTCTGAACGACGACGGTGGTTACTGTGCTAATGCATACTTAGGACGCACTGCTGATATCAAGGCAGCATGTGTATCTTACACATGGCTAGTCGATTACCCATACGAGGTAGCACCTGGTGTCACTGTTGCTGTAACAGGTTGTTACAACATCTACACCAACAGCCTAATTCCTCCATTCCTACCAGATGGAACACCAACTGGCATGACTGAGGACGTTTGTCTGGCTTACGCATGGGTAGGAGAAAACACAGATGCTACACCTTACGAGGTAACATTTGCAGTTACTCCAGTCAATGACGCACCTGAAGTATTGGATTGGAATCGCCAGACAGGCGTTGTAATCTCTGACGGAAATGGAGAAGTTCCAAACTTCCCATGGAAGGTAACTTTGACTGAGGATGATGAGAACGTAGACAACTTGACCTACGATCTATCTGCAATGAAGCACGATAACGACCATGTGGATGCTGATCTAGTATGGAGCATTGTCAAGGCAGACACTTGTGACTATGAGAACTACTTCTCTGCTACAATCGTCGGTGATGACATCGTCTTTGACTTGATCAAGGATGCAACAACCAATGCACCAGAGTGGGAACGTGACTACCTGAACAACGGTGGTATCCATCAGAAGAACCCACTATCCGGTGAGTTCTGTCCGATAACTCTGTACCTACATGACACTGAGACTGCGCCTAGCTACATACCAAATTATGATATGAGCACTGCGAACTATCAGCAAGGTGAAGACAGTGTTACTCTATACGTCCGTGTTGACAATGTCGCTGAAAACGTGCCAGACTACTTCTTTGATGCATCTGCTCGCTTCGACTACAACCAGGTTTCAAACATCATGCCTAAGACAATGGTTCCAACTACTGTTACCATTGGACACGGTGGA
>Ga0160423_10000727_pt1 | contig 27400 bp, 16 predicted proteins | sample CRUFie14St8metaG_FD_108191 | JGI IMG/M metagenome (GOLD analysis project Ga0160423, IMG submission 108191) | Marine microbial communities from the Costa Rica Dome - CRUD Field 142mm St8 metaG | ecosystem: Environmental > Aquatic > Marine > Oceanic > Photic zone | place: Costa Rica: the Eastern...
GAACTAGGAATACGTCTTTGTTGTATTTCATTTTTAACTTTTTCAACAAAGCTCATTGCCATGTGTGCAGGCATGTTACCTACATCAACATAAAAAATTCTTCTTTCTGGAGCACGTTGAATTCTGTAAATGATGATTGCATCTTCTAGCAATTCTTTTTGCTTGTAAACTTTAAAAACACTTTCTAATAAAGAATTACCAAATGGATAATTGTTGTCTAAACCTTCTGATAAACTGATATGCATAATATGCTCTGCATCTACAGTAACTTCGTTTTGCTGATTTTGAAATCTCGTACCTGGTGGTTGTGCAGCAGTTCCTACCATACCTCTACCAAAACCGCCACCACTTGTGTATGATGATGTTCCGCTTGGACTTGTGTTTGTTGTTCCATGCGGTGTAGTTGCTACAAGATTTTTAAAATTAAAGTTTATATCTCTTACAACATACTGCTCGGGAAGTTTTCCTTCGGATTCGTTAACAATAATTTTGGAGACTTTTGCTTGATCAATATAAAGTAATTTTTTAGTTTCTGGATCACGCATGAAAAAACAATCGCCATATTTGAATACATTCCTTACAATTCTAAAAATTCTATTTTCAAGTTGTTGTGTTTTACACCACTTTTGTAATGCTTCTTTTAATAATTTTGTTTCAACTGCTGTTGGAGCGTTTCTAAAAAAGCAATGAAAAGGTGTGGCATTTTCTTTATCTTTGCCTGTGCAAAATTCTGCTAAAATATCTAATGCTGCGTTTACTTCTGAGTCCATGTCCATAGTATCGTACTGCATGTATTTTTCAATACGATTAGGACTACCTGCATATACATCAGGCAAATAAGATGAATAGTTGGATCTAGCAGGTCCAGGGCGGCCACCGCCACTAATTGGACTGTACGAACCCGATTGATTCTCAGTGTTTACTGGTGTAAAATATTTTTTCCAACTCATAACTTACCCTTTATTATACATAATTATGTAAGATCTGTCAACCATTATCCTACAGTATATGCATCATTGGTCATCCCTCTAACCGCTCTTAATTGGTTTTGGGCTAATGAATTACTTAGTCTAGTCAATCCTACTAATTCTTCTATGTTTGTATTTAACGCTAACATGACTTCTTCTGGTGTTTTCTTGGTTTGGTTAGCCTTAGATAATTCATCATCTTTTTTCTTCTTTTCTTCTTCTTGTTTTTTATTTTTTTCTTCTTCTTTCTTTTTGGCTTCAGTTTCTTTTTCTTTTTCTGCTTCTAGTTTTTTCTGTTCATTATTCACATCAGTTTTGTTTGTAGTTCCTGCTGTGCCTTCTGCATCTTTGATATCAGTAGATGACGAATCTACCGGAACACCTTCTGCTTCTGCACGTTTTTTGACTAATGCTAAATCTCTTTTTAACTGTTCAATTTTCTCTTTTGAATTTTCAATTCCTTTCGATTCTCTGCCAAAATATTCATTTTCGCCAGACATACTTCTGTCAATTCTAGCCTGTTCTTCAGCAATCTGTGCTTCAAGATCCTTTATAGTATCTTCGCCAGCAATGGCTTCACCAATGGCTTCACCTGCCATTTCTCCACCTTTACTTCCTGCCCAATATCCTATTGCACCGCCTACTAATCCACCTATTGCTGTACCAACAATAGGAACTACTGATCCTAATGCAGCACCTGCTGCTGCACCTGCAAGTGCGCCACCGCCACCGCCTACTGCTCCGGCTATTGCTTCTGATTTGTCAACAGTTGCTTCATTGCCAGTAATTTCGCCTGCTTCTGCTTTTTGATTTGCTTCCGATACTCCTGTGTAACCTTCATACGCACTCATAAGCACTGCAAGTGGACCAAATCTTCTTGCTACACCTTTAGCAACAGCACCTTTACTAGCAGGTGCTGACATTTTAGAACCTACAGCGGCTTTACCACCTTTAGTGGCTCCGCCCACCATGTTAGAACCTGCTGCTAGACTCATACCTTTTAGTGCTGCTGTTGCAAGTAGTGCCGCACTATTAAGTGCAAGTACCGTTCCTGCTACAAGTTCAAAGTTATCAGCCGCAAGTTCAACTGCTTTAGGCAGATATTCAACAGCCATGTCTGCTGCTGTATTAAAGACTTTTTCTAACTTGCTTAAATCAATAGATGCAAGTGCAGTGGTCATTTCAATTGATTTTTGATTGATGTTTTGTTTAAAGTTTTGTACCGTAGCAGGATCAATTAAATCTGGAATTGGTTTTGTTGAAATTTCTTTTAATTTAGTTTCATTTTCAGCCATAACTTCTGCTAAAGTTTTTGTTCTGGCTGCAACATTCAAAGCACCTACAACAAAATCATTTGCTGCTGGATCAAATTTACCTAGTGTTTCTGCTAACGGACTCTTAGCAAACGCTGCTGCTTCTTTTTGGTATAACGCATTAAACTCTTGAGCTTGGTCTGCACTCAAGGTCCCTGTTTTTTGAATTGATTGAAATAATTGCTGAGCACTACCACCTGATTGTTTCAGGAATGCCATTGCTTCAATACCAGCATCACTAGTAGCAGTACCTGTTGCTAAAATTTCTTTTAAACCTGCTTGGTGTTGTTTAGGAATAGAATCCATCAACGCTTTCATATTACGCTGGCCTTCATCGTCGAGTTTGGCCATCATAATTCTGTACTGCGCATCTGCCTGTCTAGCGTCTTCTTCAGCCTGTAATGATTCTTTACTTTTACCTGTTAACTTACTGACAGCATCTAAGTTCTTCATGTATGCGTGTGTGCCTGCAATTAGATCAGCATCAGTCTTTCCTTGAAGTCTGCCATTCCTTGCTAACATTTTAGAATAGTCTGCAAAGCCTTCGTTAATATCTGCTGTTGAAAAACCTAATCTTGCAAGGTCTGCTGCAAGCGGAGTGTTTCTAATATCTTTACCAAGTTTTGCTAAACGTTTAGCACCTTCGTCTACGCTACCACCTAGCAACATTAATGATTCTGAATTATTTTTTATTATTCCTGTATATTCACTTAATGATAAACCTGCTTCACCTGAGGACTTTAACAAGTCTCTCATGTTACCACCAAAGTTAGCACCTACCGAACTTGCTTCTAAAAATGCCTGGTGTGTTTGATCAACTGCACCTGCTACTGGTCCAAATACACCTTTAATAACATCGCCAACTCCCATAGGAATTTGGCCTAATGCTCCTACAGCACTACCAATAGAGCCGTCCATGCCACGCACAGCATCAGCAGCAGAACTTACTTTATTAATTAAATTGGTAATAGTAGTTGCTGCTTTTTCTGTTTTAGCAGCAAATGTTGTTAGTTTCTTTTCAGCCTCATTATATGCTTTAATATTGTCTTCAACTGACCTAGTTTGTTGTTGTTGAGCTTTGTATGATCTTAAAGTGCCTTGATTGAACTTTTTGCCAGATCTAACTTGATCTTGTGTTGTTTTGGCAAGACCAGCCATTGCTTTTTCAAATTCTGCATGATTTTTGAATTCTGATTTGGCTTTAGCAGCAACAACTTGCATTGCTCCTAGTAGTTGTTTTAGTGTGGCTTCAGTCGCGGCATTATTAAGAACTATCTCTTCTTGTCCAAAATTACCTGTTACATCAGCCATTTACTATTTCCCCAGAAATATACGCATATAAATACAATTGTGAGTATGCATTAATATATTATTTATCGGAGATAAAAATGGACGAAAACAAAGAACTACCAAAGGTAGAAATAACAAGGAATGCTCCAGAGCCTAGCAATGGCGATGCCGCTATGGCTAGCAGTCCTTTATCTGCCTATTATAGACAACCTAAAATTTATGTAAGCCTCCCTAGTAAAGGAGCGTTTTACAGTAGTAACGCACTTGACAAAAGTGAAGATGGAAAATACGCTGTATATTCAATGACAGCAAAAGACGAGTTGATGTTTAAAACGCCTGATGCGTTACTAAGCGGACAATCAACTGTGTCTGTTATTAACAGTTGTATTCCTTCTATTAAAGATCCATGGGAATTACCTACAATAGACTTAGACGCAATTTTAGTTGCAATTAGAATTGCTACATACGGAGAAAACATGGACATTGATACTGAATGTCCTGCTTGTAAAGAAGAACAGCGTTACGGTTTTGATTTAACAAAATATCTAGAAGAACTTGCACAGTTTGATTATCAAGATACATTTGTATCAGGTGATCTTACATTTCATATTCGTCCATACACATACAAAGAGTTCACAAAGAAAACACTTGCAAGAATAGAACAAGAAAAAATCTTCAACATTATTAATGATCAAGATATGTCCGATGAAGAAAAGGTTGATAGATTTGGAGTTAGTTTTGTAAAATTAACAGAACTTACAGTTGAATCTGTAGCAGATGTTGTTAAACAAATTGATACTCCGCAAGGTTCAGAAATAAATCCTAAGCAAATACGAGAATTTATTCTTAATGCTCCAAAAGAAATATTTGAAAACTTGCAGCTCAGCCTAAGTAAAATGAAAGCACAGTTAGATTTGAAAGTAAAAAATGCTACATGTGATAAATGCAGTCATACATTTGACATAAATGTCACAATGGATCAAGCAAATTTTTTCGGAGCAAGGTCTTAAAGTTATCCTTGCCGGAGATCTTGCAAGAAGTAAAAAAATTAGATAAAGAGGCGAGGACAATCAAGAAGGAAGTCTTGAAGATGTGCTGGTATATGCGAGGCCTCAGTTATTCTGAAGGAATGCATCTTGGTCAAGAAGAGCGTGAAATTGTCGCTGAAATAATTAAAGAAAATTTAGAAACTACCAAAAAAACTCAACTACCTTTCTTTTAGGCTGCAAGTAATTTTTTTGCGGCTTCGATTTGTTCTGGTTTTAATTTTTTAATTTCTGCTGCTAGAGCATTTATATCAACAGGTGCTACAGCGCCTCCAGGTACTGCTGTATTTTGTCCCTGACCATTGCCCCTAATATCGGACATTGGATTACCTGTTTTGTCGTCTTTACCGTCATTGTTTGCATCTACTTGATTTGTTGTTTGTGCAACAACTTCTGCATTCTTTTTATCACGCATTTCTTCTGCGCCGCCTGCACTAAGTCCTGCACCGCCATCTACAACTGCTTGTGTTTCACTGTCAATTACATTAAACTTTGTTTTATCTTTTGGATCTTTTACCATGATAAACTGTTTGTCTTTTTGTTGTACGCCAGGTGTAGTTGGATCTGAATCAACAGGAGCATCACCGCCTGCATCAGCATCTGCCGCTCCAGTTGCAGTAGTATCAGAACCTGCATCACCTGCTGTGGAATCTGTTGGAGCATCTGCATTTGTTGCTGCGTCTGCTGCACCTTGGTCTGCATCAGCATCTGGTGCAGGTGTTGCTGGTGGAACTTCAATCTTCATTGAATCAAATGTTCCTTTTATAACATCATCTGCTACACCTAATCCTTTAATTACATTATATACTTCTGCACTATCTGTAGGTGATCCTGCTTTTTTCCAAGCACTCATTAATTTTTCTGCTGTAACTTTTGTAGTAACTTGTTTTGCTGCGCCACTTATAGCACCGCCTGCTGCTTTAGCACCTTTACCTATAGCGGCACCTGCTGCTTTTGCACCAGTTTTTAAAGCACCACCTACTTTACCTGCTGCGCTTTTAATAGCATCCATAGGACCTTCATTCAAATTCTGTCTATGATAGTGTGATACTGCATCAAACACACTTTCAAACATCAATTTGTTTTCTAGCATATGTGTGTTAACTTTTTCAACTCTGTTAAACAGTAGGTATACTTGTCCTTCTGATAATTTTTGACCTTTAATAATTTTACTTTCTTCTTTAGGAGCATTTGCTGCAACAACTTTTTTGTCTTGCATTGCTACACTCATTGCAACTGCTGTTGCTGCTGCACCAATACCTTTTGCAAGATCCTGTTTGAAGGTATCAACAATTGTATCAATCCCTGCTTTAGAATCACTCGCTTCGCCACTGTATTCGCTTAAGAACTTTCTAAATTGATCTATATCTTCATCTGACAAATTTGCGTTGTCTAGTTGATCCCACATTGGGTGATTAGGCATTGTGCTAACACTGTTTACAATCATTACAGGATTGCCGTCTGGGTCAACTCCTTCGATAGAAATTTCACTCGTAAAACTAATTGGAGGTTCAATTCCACCAACAGTTGAACTAATTTCTGATTTAAATGTGTCACCAACTTTAATTTCTGTACCATCTGGTAGGTTAGTAGTACCAAGTGTTGGAGTATCTCCTGTCCAATTTGTAGCAAGTTCTTTGTTAGCAGAAATTTCTGTTCCCATAAATTTAGCATCAGCCATTGCTTTTTCCATTTGGAACAATTTTTGTACTTGCTCTACATCAAGTCCTTTTGATTCTGCCCACGCTTGTACTTCAGGAGAAATGTTTGGTTCAGTGTCAAAGTTGATGCCTGCATCTTTTAATTGATCTGATGTTATAGTTTCTGCCGGAACAGTTTCAACATTATCACCAAATGTTTCGCCGTCTGCACCTGGGCTAGTAGTTGTAGATTGATATGTTGTTGTATCTCTTGCTAGATCCTGCCCTTCTAGTCCTGCATAATCAGCAAGTGCATCTCTGCCACCTAGTTCACCAATTTTCTTTGATGTTTCTGAAAACTGTTGCATTATTATTTCACGCTCTTCAGCAGATACATTTTTTGCTGCTGTTTCTAATGCGTTTTGTGTTTTAAGTAAATCTTCAATTGCTTCTGGTGATACGTCTTCAAGGCTAGTTGCACTCATTGCTTCTAGTCCGCTAACGTCAATTGTTTGTCCGTCACTGGCAATAATGGCTTGTGAAATATCTGGGTCAATAAGATCACCAACTGCTTGTATTGCTCCACCAGCAAGGGCACCAACTGCACCAGTTTTGATTGATTTACCAACTGCTGTTGAAAGTTCTTTGCCTTGTAAAATATCTTTTGTGGCTCTTGCCAAGAAACCTGCAACTGCACCACCAAGTGGTCCGCCTGCCATAGCCGCTGCTGATGTCAGAATAGCAACTGCTACTGTTGCTTTTCCTGGATTTGCTTTTGCCCAATCGCTTACTGCTTTTACAGCACCTACTACTTTTGAATCTTTGTCGCCAATTTTCTGTTTAAGTTCATTAAACTTGGCATCCATGTTTTGTACAGGACCTGCTTTTTTAATAGCAGCACCAAGGTCGTCAATCTTTTTGTTTATTGCACTTGCTACATTACCAACAGCATCAGCACCTTTACCTATTGCTGTTCTATTAGAACCTGCTGCTGTTGCGCCTTGTTCAATACTTGTAAATAAATTTTTAATTTGGTCTGCTGAAAGATTTGCTTCAGTAACTATTTTTTCAACATCAGATACCCAAGGCTGGATTACCTTTTGTTCTAGCAATAGCATACCAGGATCGTTCCATCCTTCAGTAATATATCTTTTTTGTAATTGTTCTAATCTCATTTTATAACATCGCTAATAATTTTTGTTTGTCACCTGTACGCAGTGTGGCAATTTGTTTTTGTATTTCCGGAGGTACGTCTGTACCTTTAAATGCATCTGATGCTGATTGTGCAGCACCCTTGGCTCCGCCTTGCTGTGCATCTTGAGGAGCAACTCCTGTTCCTGCATCTGCTTGTCCACCTTCATCACGTGCAATTGCATTTCTTACTGCTGCCATGAATATACTATCTAATTGTTTATCTGACAAAGTAACAGCAGCATCTTCTAATATAAAGTTTGCTTCACTCCAATCTATAGATTGATTTACTGCCTGTTTGTTTTGTTCGCTAGGCGGAACTATCTTTTTCTTAGCACCTTTAATTGCTAAATTGTTATCTGGATTACCTTCAGGTTGTTTCTGTGTAGTATTCTGTGCAGGTTTTTGTGCATTAGGATCAGCATTCTGTGCAGGTTTTTGTGCATTAGGATCAGCAACAGCATCTTTAGCACCAGCAACAGCACCTTTAGTAACATCTGCTACACCTTTACCTACTGCTTTGGTAGCATCAACTGCTCCTTTTGCTACTTTGCCAGCAGCCGCGCCAATTTTTTGTCCTGTAGTCATCTTGGACATTTCTTGTTCTGCATCACCTGTAGGATAATTGTTTTTTCTTAAAAAATCTATTACTATCTGTGGTGTAGCATCTTTGCCTATTTTACCAAGATGTACGTTAAATTGCTTTTTTAGCCAGTTGGCTTCTTTGCCTACTTCTAAATTACCCTTGGCTTTATCACCAGTTGTACCTGGCACGAAAGATTTTGCTCTATCTTTCATACGTGATAAGAAGCCTTGCGGTGCTTCATCGAGCTGTTTTTCTATCAGAATTTCGTTTAAACGCATTAATCTACATCCATAACTGTTATGTAATGTTATTTATTCAATTACACTGTTAGTAAGATCTAAAGATCTTATGCGTTTTCGCTAACGCTCAACGCATTTTTTTCTCTTATACATTATATATGTGATTACAACAATTACGAAGTAATTTTGTTAGCATCATGTAGATAGTAGAGCCACAATTCGCCCGTTGCCGGACGAATTGGTTTGTTGAGCTTCATGTGAGTTAGCGTCACCAACCTGTTAAAGAAGATTACATATAATATGTGCGGAGGCGGCAGACCGTCAACCCCCTACTTCAGCATTCGCAATATCCGCGGAAAGCAGTTAATCCCTAACAGTCGAAATTACTTGCTTTGTGGTTGTATCTTTTTCACAGAGCCACATCTTTTATGCCTGTAGTTAGCATTATCCTTGCAACGCACCAGTATCTGATCACACGAGTAGTGTGACCTCAAGGTGAGTCGAGGTACCCCGACCAAACTGTGTTGCTATGTTAAGCCTTGTTTTTGATGTGTCTTTCTAAGAGTGCCTTGCGCAATTTATCTGAACCGCCTACTCTAACATTAATAATGCCGTTGTAATATTCATCTGATTCCAAAACTCTACGGTCAAACTGCTCTCGTGCTTCAAGGTAAGACATTTCACCTCTACCATTACACATATAAAGTATTTCTCTTGTAAAGTTTTGTGGGCCTAGGGCTTCAACATCTGCTTGTAAGTTATCGGATGATCCCCAATAATCTTGCCAATCTGATTCTTTGTATCCACGCCTTTTGTTTTTCTTGCCTTTGAGAGGTGGTTTAGTTGTCTTAAATTTGGCTAGTTTTTTGCCTATATATTTTTTATTGTTTGTTTTGTTGGTAATAAGATAAACAAAGCCTTCATATTCATCTGCTATGGAGTCTATTTCTTTGCCTTCAAATGTCCAACTAGGATTCGTCATCAGTCTTACTTACTTTCGAAGGTCGACCAACCATGCCTTTTCTGGATTTTTTTCTTTCTTGCCTTTTATCTTGTATTTCTTTTCTTCTTATACTAGCAAAGTTACGTATTTCTGACAGCCAAAAGCGTGATTTGATTCCTGCTTCGTCTGAACCTTTGTATTCAAAACGTTCTTGCCACTTAAAATAGTTTTGGAACGCTTCAATCATTTTGTCGTGACTGTCAGTTGCCATGTATTATTGGATTATTTCTATATCATTTGAATATGAAGTAAATCCATTCTCCTTAATAACTTTAAGAACGTGATTTACACGCCCTGCTAAATCGTCTCTGTGAGAAATTAGAAACACATTTTTGCTTCTTTCACGTGTCATCTTTTTAAGAATACCAATACTGCTTTCAACACCTGCACTATCCATGCCGCTGTCTACAAGTTCATCAATAAACAATAAATTAATACCGTGATATAATGATTCCCAAACATCTCTAAATGCCCAACTTAAACTTAAAATGAGTCTATTTCGCTCACCTCTACTGAGGTTATCGAAGTCTAAGTCCTGTCCTAGTTGTGTAATAACTACCGTTAAATCGTTCTGAAATTCAACAATGTGCGGCAATCCTACCTTAGCAAGATAGTAAGTTAAGCGTTGATTTAGATATGCTAAGTTCTGTTCAATAATCTTTTTACGCACAAAACTATCTTTATTTGTAAGCAACTTATATAAGAAATCCATATGATCTTTTTCTTTTGTCAGATCATTTAATGCTTCAAAACTTATTTCTTGTATCGCAGTTTCTTTTAAATCAGCAATTTGTTCTGAATACGGATTATCCTCTGTTTGTTTTTGTTCTAGTTCTTTCTGTAAACTTTCAACTGTGTTTCGATGGTTATATGCTTCTTCAACACTATCATATTCTGTATGCGGACAACTTTCTAAGTCTCCAATATCAGAAACAACTTTTGCGTGTTCAGCATATTGTGTTTCATTAGTTGCAATTTGCTGTGCTGCTTCTTGTAATAACGTTTCTTTATCTTTTAGAATTTCGTCTTGTTTTGCATCATGTAACTCTTGTCCGCATGCATAGCACTTGTGATCTTTTAGTGCAGCAATTTCCTTATCTAATTTTTTAATTAGTTTTTCTTGCTTGTCATTGTCAGCAGTAATATTCGCCATCCAACGCTGTGCTTCATCAAGAGAACGTTTTTTATCGTTGAATCTTTCCCAACATTTATGTGCTTCGATTTCTGCTTCAATGTCAATACGTTCAAGTGCTGCAATACTTGCTTCTAAAGACTTTATGTTTTCTTGTTTTGTATCTTCCCATATACGCTGTTTGCGTTCTAAACTTTGAATATTTTCTTCTATTCTTTCGTTACTTGTTTTTACTGTTTCTATTCTAGTATTTTCTGCATTGATACTATCTCTATTAACTTTCATTTTCTCTCTTAGTACTTCTGCTTTTTCTGAAAGCATTGTAATACCAAGCAGTTGTTCGATAATAGCACGTTGATCATTGTTCTTCATAGATAAGAATGGTTCAGTATACGTGTTCAAAGCGAGAATATGTTTGAACATATCGTGACTCATTCCAAAAAGTGCTTCGATATCTTTCTGTGTCTCCCTACTATCACCTTGTGCTTCGTCAGTGTCTGTAGGTTCTTGTTCGGTTCCGTTAACAGTAAACTTTAGAACATTGGGCTTTCTGCCTCTATGTATGCTATATTGTACTCCGTCTTTTTCAAAATCAATAGAAACCAACATACCCTTACCGTTAATTTTATTGATAAGATTGTCTCTCTTGATGTTTGTAAGAGCATTTCCATAAATTGCATAACTTAATGCGTTGACGATAGTTGTTTTACCAGTGCCGTTTCTGGAACCGCTACCGTCGCCGCCTAAGTCTAGGTTTTCACCTAACACAAGTGTAAGTTCTCCTTTGTCAAAATCAATTGCTTGAGTTTGATTACCCACACTCATAAAGTTTTTTACCGTTATGTTTTTAATTCGTATCATAGGTCTCGATAAATCTCCGTAAGCATACGCCTGTCATAGGTTTCGCTATCTAACTGTTCAATCTGATTGAGTACAATTGTATCAACACTTTCAAACGAAAGATCAATAGGATCAACGTTTGATTCGACTTCTACCTTTTCTGGTATAAGCATTAGTTCTCGCAATTTAAACTGCGGAATAAATTGTTCTTTAATAAAGTTTGCTTCTTCAAATGTAATTTGTACGTCAATTGTTACTCTTGCATGCATGTTTTCTTTTAGATGATCTTCTGGCTTTTCAAGCAACTGCGAAAGTTTGAAAGTTCTAAACACAGGTTGTCCTGGCCAAGTCTTGTATTCAGGCTTGCCGCCCCAATCTAAAAACATCATTCCACGTTCGTCATCCCATGCATCTGCATAGTTGTGTGGAAATGCGTTACCAATATATGTTACATTTCCTTTAGTTTGCCTTTTATGAAAGTGTCCAGAGAATACGTACTCTTGATTGACAAAGTGATCTGGCTGTAATTCTCCATGATCGGGCATTTCTACCATAGCATTCATTTTAAAGTACGGCAATTCAAAGTGTCCAAATACATATCTACTTTTTATGTCTTTAACACCCTTCCATTCTTCGCCAACTAACCACGGAAGTAATGTAACTTCTCCTTCTGTAAACTGCTCTGTGATAGGAACAATATTAGGAAATAGTCGCATAAACTCAACACTATTGATTTCACGTTTGTCTTTATAAAACAAATCATGGTTACCAACCATAAAATAAGTTTTTTCAAATGTTTCGTTGAGTCTTTCTAAATTAGAAACTGTATAGTTCATTGTGCTGACATCAGTAGTCGCACGGTTGTGGTGCCAATCTCCTAAAAAGATACACGTTTCAGCACCAGCGGCTTTTGCTTCTTTGCAAAACCATTTAATAAATTCTTCACAATCTGTGTTGTGAATCCTACTACCAGACTTCATACCAAAGTGAATGTCGGTAAAGCAGGCTGCTTTTTTAAATAACGGCATTTATTCTCCTTGCTTTATATTGTAACGGATATCTTTAATAATGTCAAGATTTTTTCTTATCTTTATCGTGACTAGGATGTGAATCTGCATTTTGTCTAGTCCAACTCGGATTCATTCCGTTCATTTCTAAGATGTCATCCCTGATGTTTTGGTTACGTTTTTCAATATTAATGATTCTAACAAATGAATTAGTTACAGCCGCAGTATAGTAAGCAAATGGATTTTGCGATTTTGATTCATCAAATTGCAATCCAATCTGTGCTAATTGTAAAATGGCCTGACCTTTCATTTCGTCATTGTAAGTATAGCCACGTACATTACCTCTTGTTGCATATCGTTCGCATAGTTTCATCCACATTCTAGCAAGTTCGTTTGTAGCCTTTCCTGCTTTAGGATTAAAGAAACCGTTTTCCATACCACCTTCCCAATGACTTTTGCCAACACATATCAAGTTGTTCTTTTCATCAAATTTCCAATGTTGAAATGGTGGAAAGTTTACTTTAACATGTCTGTCAGCGGTTGTCTTTTTTGTTTTTTTGCGTGATAAATCTTCTGGAATATGGTCGAATGTCATAATACGGAAAACTAAGTCCGTTTTTTGCATTTTTCTATAATCTATATCGAATTCTTTTGCAGGAATTTTCTTGCCAGCAGCCTCTACGGCTGCTTCGTGATTTGCTTTTGCGAGTCTAGCAGCACGGTTTCTTTTTGCTTGTGCTATAGATCGTATGTTAATTTTTTCAAGACTTGGCAGAATAATGTCGTATTGATGGTATTCAGGGTCGACAAAGGAGCAGAAAGCGGATTTACTTTTGTGTATTTGTGCCAATAAGTCTCTGTTGTTTAGATATTTGACTTTTTTCATAATTTTTGAAGTTCTCCTAATATTTATTATAATAGCACATAATGAAAGAAATAAATAGAGTAAAGTAATCAAAAGATGAGGAAATATTACCAAAATGGCATTATCAGTTAATCCGGTATCGCAGTTAGTGCAAAAAGTTGATTCAGAAGTCAGTGCTGCACTAGAAGCAGTAGAGACAGGTATACCTAAAATAGGCAACGCTTTAGAAAAAGCAAAACTAGATGCTAAACTAGCTCAATTAGGTGGAGACCTAGGTAGTGGTCTCAACATGGCCACAGCAACTGGTAGCGAACTTTTAGAAAATGTTACTACTGGAATGGGTAGTGTTGTTAATAATAATCTTGGAGGAGGACTTCCAGATAGTCTTGCAGGGATAGATGGAGCAGCAGAGGCTGTAGGTAGTTTTGGAAGTCTTGTAGGCGATACTGTAAAAGACTTTGGAAACCCTGGTGTTGGTAATGAAATAAGCTCACTTGCAAGTAAATTTACCGGAGGCAATCTAGCAGGCGGTGCCCAAGCAATAGCAGGTAAAATTGCTGAGGCTGCAGGTGCACTGAATGATTTTCTAAGTTTGAAACGTGGTGCTGGTCTTCCTAAGGGAGGAGAATTGTTCCAGACGTCAGGTGCAGGCATAGAAGTCTTGCCACAGACAGGAGCAGATTGGAGAGTAAGAATTGCATGTGATTGGAGTTTGTTTCCAGGTAATCCACAGTTTGAATTATTACAAAAGTCTCAAGGCGCTGTATTTCCTATTTTACCTGATATTACTTTTTCAACAAAGGCAAATTATACACAGATTGATCCTATACATAATAACTATCCTTTCCAAGCGTATAAGAATTCACAGATTGATGAAATAATGATTTCTGGTACATTTATAGTAGAAGATGAAACTCAAGCGGCATACTGGATAGCAATGACAACTTTCTTTAAGACAATGACAAAAATGTTTTTCGGTCAAGGTGCAAATGTAGGTGCACCACCGCCAGTATGTAGATTAACAGGTTATGGTGCAAGTGTATTTGATAACGTTCCTGTTGTTGTAAAGTCTTTCTCAGTTGACCTAAGCAGTGATGTGCAATACAAACGTTGTAATGCTTTTGGAACAAATACTTGGGTACCAATTGAAAGTTCAGTTAACGTAACTGTACAACCAGTTTACAACAGAAGAAATTTAAGACAGTTTAGTTTAACAGATTATGCCAAAGGCAATCTAAAGACACCGTCAGGTAAAGGTTACTTATAATGGCTACGTATTCACAAGCATCACCGTATTCAGCAACAAGACAAAATAACTTGTACCTTGAATTGTTAAGCATCAGACCTGTACCAGCAGAGCAGGATGATTACTTATATACTATAGAAAATCAATATAACAGACGTCCTGATCTATTAGCATATGATTTGTATGGCGATTCTAAACTATGGTGGGTATTTGTGCAAAGAAACATGGAAACAATAAAAGATCCTATATACGACTTTGTTGTAGGAACAAAAATTTATATACCTAAAGAGTCTAACCTCAAAAGATATTTAGGAGTTTAAAATGGCTGACTTGAAAGAGTACAGGATTCAGTCAAACGGCAGTGCAATAAATGTTAACATTACTGACGAAGTTAAACAGCAACCTTACATCACTACAAGAATTAATGGTAAGGATGCAAAGGTTTACGGAACACAGCAACAGTTAGACAACTATAAAAATAAAAAACCAGACGGCACATCAAAAATTGCTTTTAAGACCGATACTTCAATAACAGAAGTAGATGTTCAAAAAATTGTTGACGAAACAAGAGCAGTACTTAATCTAGATAAGCCTGTTAAAAATGCATCAGAATCTGCATCAGATGGTAGAGATGCAAAAGGCACCGCAGAGAAACCGTATAGTTCTCCGTCCGGAAATAATTTAGGTAGTACATTTCCAAATCCATTAGCAGATTTTGCATCAATAAATCATTTGTGGACCATGGCTGTACTCACACCAAAACAATTTAATAATCCTAACTTGTATAGAAACTCGGTAGGACTAGGATTTGCATCACAGAGCTATGACGTTACTAGCACTGTAACAAGACAAAATCAATCTGGTAGTTTTGAAGATACTAGAACTGCTACATTACAGTCGAGCATTGTTTTTAGTAGTGCTGGTAGAGCCGATGCAGAAAGAGTAAACACTAAGTACGGAAAACCTGAATATTTTGTAGATAATTTTCAAATGACATCTATAATTGCAGCAACGCCAATGACAGGAAATCAAAATGCAATTAACTTCACATTTGATATACTTGAACCTTTTTCAATGGGATTGTTTTTGCAAAGTTTACAGAATGCAGCAATTAAAGCAGGTTACGTAAATTATTTAGATTCGCCTTTCTTGCTTAAACTTGATATGATAGGATTTGATGAAAGTGCAAAAATTAAGAAAACAATTAAACCTAAATACTTTATTTTAAAATTAAAAAAAGTTACCTTTACAGTTGATGAAACAGGAAGCAAGTATGCAGTTGAAGCATATCCTTATAACCATCAAGGCTTTTCAGATACAGTGGATACAGCATTCACTGATATTAATATTAGCATTACAACAGATACAGGATCTGACGCAGATTCTAATGCAGATGAAAAAGGCACAGTGAGAGATTTATTAGCAACTGGAAAAAATAGTTTGGTCGCTTTACTAAACAAAAATGAAGAACTGAATGTCAAACAGGGAAGATATGAAGTAAAAGATCGATATGAAATACATTTTCCTGAAAAATCTAATCAACGATTTACAAAAAACGATCAGTTCAGTAATGACGCAAATGCAAGTGCAAGTTTCAGTCCTGCAGGATCTGGACAAAAGACTGTGGGCGGAACAGATGTAGACTCTACTACAAGTAAAGACATTGGTAATAATCCTATTTCTAAATCTAAATTTGGGTTTGATGTTAGTAAGGGAGGTAACTTTCCTTTCAAAACTGACAAAGATGTAGTCGACGAAGATACAGGTCGTGTGAAAAGAGGCATCATGCAAATAGACGAATCTGCAAGATCATTTCATTTTACACAGAAACAAAAATTAACAGATATTATCACACAGGTTATTCTAAGTTCGACTTGGGCCAAAGAAACAACACAAAAGGCCACAAAAGCAGACGGTATGGTAGATTGGTTCAAGGTTGATACACAAATAGAATTTTTAGATTATGATTCATCAATCGGAGATTTTGCAAAAAAATACATTTATAGAGTTGTGCCTTTTAAAGTTCATTCTAGTATTTTTAGCAATCCGAATGCAATACCTGTTGGATATGACACTTTAGAAAAACAAATTCAAAAAAAATATGAATATATCTATTCAGGACAAAATACAGAAATTTTAAGTTTTGATATAGAAATAAATTATCTATTTTACAGTGGAGCCAACCCACAATCAGAAACAAAAACCAAAGACGAACAAAATAGAGATAATAATGGCGTTAAAGAAAACAAACCTTTAGAAACAAAACAAAGTAAAGGTAATGAACCTAAAGCGCAGGCTGCAAACTTAGGTAAAAGTAAAGTTAAGAAAAATCCAGATTTGTTCAATACACTTAGAGGTGGCTCGGGCAATATAGGTGTAGAACAAAAAATTGCAGAAAGTTTTCAAGATGCTTTTATTAATGTCACAAGTGCTGACTTAGTAAAAATAAACTTTACTATTTTAGGAGATACCTATTACTTAGTTGATAGTGGTTTAAGTAATTATTTTGCCGCACAAGGTTCATCTACACAAATTACAGAAGACGGCACAATGAATTACGAAAGTAACGATGTTTACATATACTTGACATTTAGAACTCCTGCAGATATAAATGAAAAAACTGGAGGATTTGAATTTGATGAAGGAGTAAGTCCTTTCAGTGGAATTTACAGAGTAATCAAAGTTATCAGTAAATTTGAAGCAGGACAATTTAAACAAGAACTTCAATGTGTAAGAATGCAAGCACAGCCAACAGACTTTGATGGAGAAAAAGTATCTACAGATAAAAAAGGTTCAACTGTTGAAGTGCTTGGCGAAACTAAAGAAATTAAAAATACTAGTGAAGAGGTAGGAACTGATAATTATCATGATTTCGAGTAAGGAAGTATAAATGGCAATACAAAGAAGAAAACCTGCTGGAGAAACACGCGGTGTAAATTTAGGTTCAGGAGTTTATCTTGCAAAAGTTATAAGTGTAATGGATCCTACATTCAACGGTCGGTTGCGTGTGACTTTATTAAAAGCACAAGGTAATGACATAGGTGCAGACAATCAAACTTACACCGTTAATTACGCATCTCCTTTCTTTGGATATACTCCTTTTCCTGCAATGGGTAAAAACAACGAAGATTTTAACGATACACAAAAATCATATGGAATGTGGTTTGTTCCGCCTGATGTAGGTGTAACAGTTATGTGTGTATTTGTTGACGGTAACCCAGGAGAAGGTTACTGGTTTGCTTGCTTACCAGCAAACTTTGCCAATAACATGGTTCCGGCAATTGCAGGTTCTACCCAAGTAGAACTTACTGATGCAGATAAGAAAAAGTTTGATACCAAGCAGCCACTTCCAGTAGGAGAAATTAATAAAAGATTTAATCAAGAAGCAGCAGAAAAAGATCCAGATAAAATTAAAAAACCTGTTCATCCTATAGCAGATAGATTTCTTGAACAAGGAACACTTGAAGATGACGTAAGAGGTGTAACAACAACTTCGGCAAGAAGACAAACACCAAATGCTGCTTTTGGTATTTCTACACCTGGCCCATTGGATTGGAGAGAAGGTAGTAAAAGAATGCCTACAGGACCTGCTGACAATCAATCACTTACAGGTTTTGCAGTAAGTAGGCTAGGTGGTACACAATTTGTCATGGACGACGGTGACGATAGATATGTAAGGCAGACTACAGCAGACAAAGGACCTGTCAAATATATTGATGTGATTGAGAAAAGATTTGCTGATGCCGAAAATGCACCAACTAATGAAAAAGGTGAGCCAACTGTTCCTTACAACGAATATGCTAGAATAAGAACAAGAACCGGACACCAACTTCTTTTACATAATTCAGAAGATTTAATTTACATAGGAAACAGTAAAGGTACAGCATGGGTAGAATTAACTTCTAATGGTAAAATAGATATCTATGCAGCAGACAGTATAAGTGTACACACAGAAAATGATTTGAATATAAAAGCAGACAGAGATATTAATATTGAAGCAGGAAGAAATATAAACATGAAAGCCACTGCCGAATATGTTTCTGATTCAGAATTGCATAGAAGGGACGAAGAAGGAAATCCTATACCTAAAATACAGGATGGTAACGAATTCGAAGCAGGTAGAATTCAAATAGAAAGTGCGTTCAATACTAACATATTGATAGGTGCAAATGGTAAGATAGAAACTAGAACTTATAAAAATAAAGATGACGTAGATGTAAATGGCTCACTAGATATTAGTGTAGTAGGATCGACTAAAATTTCTACAGGTTACGGAGTAGTTGCACCTCATGATTTTGAACTTAAAGTATTTGGTGATACACTTGTTAAAACAACTGGTAACTTAGATTTAAATACAGATGGAAACAATGCTTACACAGCAGGCGGAACTACTGATATATTAAGTGGCGGAAATCATACTGAGACAGCAGCAGAAATTCATATGAACGGACCAGAGGCTAAACAAGCAGAAGAGGCTAGACAAGCAGCAACTATTGCAGCATTACATCTTCATACAACTTTGTTTACAAATCCAGGTGTTGGATGGCCTAAATTGAAGTATAATGATGGAACGATTAAAACAATTATGAAACGTGTACCAATGCATGAACCTTGGCCGTTACATGAAAATAATTCACCTGCGTTACAAAATGTAACATTTACAGACAGGGAACTTGAGGAGTAGTATATGAAAAAGATATACAATCAAAAATCGGTAGCAGTCAACCAAGCCAGTGTCGGTAGTCAAGGAGCAAATACTTTTACATATAGAGGTTTTTCTTCAAAAAACAAAAAAAGTGGATTCAAATTGTATGATATTGATTTGGTAAAACAAGATATTATCAATCATTTCTATATCAGGAAAGGTGAGAAACTAGAAAATCCTACTTTTGGTACAATTATATGGGATATGTTGTTTGAACAGTTTACTGAAGAAGTCAAAACACTTATTGCTAATGACGTTGAAACTATCATAAACTATGATCCTAGAGTGGTAGTACAGAGTGTCACCGTAGATAGCACAGAGCAGGGCATAAGGATTGAAGCAGATGTAGTATATGTTCCCTTTAATGTTACTGAAAGAATGCGATTTAATTTCGACAGAAACAACTCGGTTATAAACTGAGCAGTTTATTACAAGGGCTAAATATTACGATAGGATAATACTTTAATGAGCACAACGTCAAGACAAAACAATTTAATACTTAATCAAGACTGGACACGCATCTATCAAACGTTTAGAAATGCGGATTTTAAGTCCTATGATTTTGAAAATATACGCCGAGTTATTATCTCGTATCTACGTGAAAATTATCCTGAAGATTTCAATGATTATATTGAAAGTTCGGAATATATGGCTCTAGTTGATGCTGTTGCATTTCTAGGTCAAAGTATCAGTTTCAGACTAGATCTCGCAAGTAGAGAGAATTTTTTAGAACTAGCAGAACGTAAGGAAAGTGTGCTTAGAATAGCAAGAATGCTTTCTTACAATGCTAAAAGAAATATTGGTGCAACTGGACTTTTAAAATTTAATTCTATAAGCACAACAGAAAATATCATAGATAGTAATGGTAGGAATTTAGCACAGCAGACTGTAAAATGGAATGATCCTACAAATACAAACTGGGCAGAACAATTTATTTTAGTTCTTAATGCTGCTATGGCAGACAACACAGAATTTGGAAGAAGCCAAGGTGCTGCCAACATACAAGGAATACCTACTGAGCAATATAGATTTAGAACTACATCTAACGATGTGCCTTTATTCAATTTTACTAAAAGTGTTGCTGGCAGAAATATGGCTTTTGAAATAGTAAGCACAACTTTTAAAGATCAAGAAATTGTGTACGAAGAAGCACCTACACCTGGAAATCAATTAGGATTTTTGTATAGACAAGACGGCAAAGGTAGTGCTAGTGCAAACACAGGATTCTTCTTACAGTTTAAGCAAGGTAGTTTAGAGTTTGCAGACTTTAGTATAGATACACCTACTACAAATGAAACCATTGCAATTGAAACAGATAACATTAACAATGATGATTTGTGGTTGTTTGGCTTAAACAGTTTAGGCGGCCAGGAACAAGAGTGGACTAAGGTTAACAATCTAACAGGAAATAATATTGCCTACAATAGTATTGTTGGTAACATTAAAAATATATTTTCAGTTTCTACACAACCTAATGATAAAGTCAATCTAGTATTTGCTGATGGCACATATGGAAATTTACCACAAGGATCATTTAGAACATATTACAGAGTAAGTAACGGACTTGAATATTCTATTGCTCCTAATGATATGAAAGGAATATCAATAGATATAAACTATGTAAACAAGTCTGGCATAGCACATACCTTAACAGTAAATTTAGGATTACAGTATACAGTAAACAACGCAGCGGCAACTGAAAGCACAGATACAATACGACAAAATGCTCCTGCACTTTATTACACACAAAACAGAATGGTAACAGGAGAAGATTATAATCTTGCTCCATTAGCCAGTTCTCAAAATATTTTAAAAATAAAAGCAGTTAATAGAACTTCAAGCGGTATTAGTAGAAACTACGACATAGTAGACGCTAGTGGAAAGTATAGTGCTGTAAATGTTTTTGCAGACGACGGGTACATCTATAAACAAGAAGCAGAAAGAAGTTTATTTTTAAAATTCACAAGTAAGACTGAAATAATTAATTTCTTAAGAAACAATATTGAAGGTGCATTTACTGACAAAGACTTATACAACTTTTATATTACAAAATATGAAAGGGTAACGTTTAGTGAACAAACAACAGTTTGGACTAGTATAACAAATGACTTAAACAGTGGTACAGGTTATTTTACAAACACTATTGACAATAGTTTACTTAAAGTAGGAACTTATTCAACAAGCAGTTTAAAATTCTTAACAGTTGGTTCTGCAATTAAATTTACTGCACCAGACGGTTTTCATTTTATGAAAAACAATGAACACGGATTGATGCCAGGACCTGCCGATCATGAAGGCGCAGTGACATATCTATGGGCTAAAGTACAATCAATTGTAGGTGATGGAACAAATGCTGATAGAGGAGCATTAGCAAACGGACTAGGACCTATAACATTTAATGAGAATATCCCAGACGGAGCAATAGCAACTAACATTGTGCCTAAATTTGTAAATGATTTAGATGTAGCATTAGAAACAGAAATTACAAATCTAATGTTTGCTAATTTAAATTTTGGTCTACGATACGATACTGCTGATACTTCATGGAAGATTATACAAAATCAAAATTTAGATTTGGTAAACAACTTCAGTTTAGGTAAAGCAGGCGATACAACAAGTGAAAATTTAGATGCATCTTGGTTGTTTGCATTTGTTAAAGATAACGATCAATACGTAATTAGAATTAGAACACTTAATTACATATTCGGTAGTGTTCAACAAAATAGATTTTATTTTGACAAAAATGAAATTGCATATAATAATTTGACAGGTAGAATTGCAAAAGACACAGTTAATGTTTTAGGAATCAACAGTCAGACTAATAGTTCTACAGCGTTAGGCAGAGATTACAAGTTTGAAATTACTGATACTATTGAATTTGATGATGGATATGAAAGTGCTAAAGAAATTAAACTAAGTTTTAGTGATACTGACAGCGACGGTGTTGTTGATGACCCAGATTCATTTATTCAAGTTGCAGGCGCAGATGTAGAAGCAAATTATTTGTTTTTTGTGAAAACAATAGATGAGTATGGAACTAATATTCTAAATCTTTTTGATAACACAAACAATTCAATTATTATTAGAAATAAAGAATCAGATGTAAATGTAAATGACTTCGATAATAATCAATTAATTTATTTTAGTGATGTTGCAGAAGACGTTGTCAAAAGAGTTAATAAAACAACAAATACTCTTGACTTAGACAGTTCTTATGTTGCATACGTTGGAAGAAGGAACTTAAAATTTCAATACACACATTCTGCTAGTGAAAATAGAAGGATAGATCCTAGTGTAACTAACATTGTAGACTTATACCTGTTAACTAAGAACTATGATATTGCATATAGAAATTATCTAGCAGGTGCAACTGCTGAGCCTGTTGCTCCTACAACAGATAGTCTAAGAATTGAATTTGGAGCAAATCTAAATGCAATTAAAACTATTAGTGACGAAGTAATTTATCATCCTGTACAATACAAAGTTTTATTTGGTTCTAAAGCACCAACAAAATTACAGGCTGAATTTAAGGTTGTAAAAAATCCTGATAAAGCAATTAATGATAATAATCTTAAAGTAAGAATTGTAAATGCAATTAATACGTTTTTTGGAATACAAAACTGGGACTTTGGCGATAGATTTTATCTCAGTGAATTAACAACTTATGTCATTAATACTGTATCGCCGGACGTTACTAACTTTGTAATTTTACCTAGATCATCAGCACAGTCATTTGGTAGTTTATTTGAAATACAAAGTAAACCAGATGAAATTTTTGTAAGTGGTGCAACAGTAGACGATATTAAAATAGTTACTAGTATTACCGCTGCTGAAATAAGAGCAAGTACAGGAACAATAGAAAGTGATTCACAACCAAATACAACAAGTGCTTCTGCTTCAAATACTACAACTGGTGGAAGTACTTACAGCACTACGACTTCGAGTGCTTCAAGTTCTCCAAGTACAACTTCTACAACAAGTTCAAGTACTTCTTCAAGTACTTCTTCAAGTACTTCAAGCAGTAGTACAACAAGTAGTTCAAGTAGCTCAAGTAGCTCAAGTAGCAGTAGCTCAAGTAGCAGTAGCTCGGGTAGCGGAGGATCATCAAGCGGTGGCGGAGGATCTAGTGGCGGCGGAGGCTACGGGTACTAATGGCAGATAAAGTTTACCCCAACAGTCAGTTACCTATTAGAAAAAGTTCAGAGCTCCTTCCAGAAACGTTTAGAACTGATACTAATGATAAATTTCTTTCAGGTGTAGTTGATCCACTTGTACAACCTGGTGCATTAGACAAACTTTCAGGATACGTTGGTAGAAGATTTGGTAAAACATATAAAGGAGACACAGTATATCTTGACACAGATAATACTTTAAGAAGTAGATATCAATTAGAGCCTGGTGTTACTGTTGAAGATAACCAAGTTGTAACAAAGTTTTATGATTATTTAGATTTTAAAAATATAGAAACTTTTTTTGCTAATACTAATCAAAGAGACGATAAGACTACATTCCAAGAACATTATAGTTGGAATCCACCTATTGATTGGGATAAGTTTATAAACTATAGAGAATACTATTGGATCCCAGCAGGTCCACCAACTGTGGCAGTCTTTGGCCAGAGTCAAACAGTCCAGTCTACCTATAAAGTAAATCAAGGTATCGGATCATCTTGGTTGTTTACACCGGATGGTTTTACAAATAATCCTACACTTACTTTATATAGAGGACAGACATACGAATTTACAATAAATTCTCCAGGTGAACCTTTCGTGCTAAGAACAAACTACGACACAGGTAGTTTAAATTATGAACCACTAAAAACATATTTTCCAGGTGACCTAGCAGTTTTTGACGGAAAACTTTGGAGAGCAAAAGAAGAAATAAGTCCTACTGATGGTAGTACAATTGATGTTGATAGTCAGGATTGGGAATTAGTAGATAGTAATGCTTCGTTTAATAGTTTAATTTATAACGATGGTGTAACAAACAACAGTGTAGAAGTAGGTACTTTAACTTTTGAAGTTCCAATGAATGCACCAGATGTACTTTATTATCAAAGTGCAACGGATCCCAACAGGTTAGGTAGATTTATAATTGCGGATATTGGAAGCAACACAGCAATAAATGTTGAAAAGGAAATCATTGGTAAAACTTATTACACTAGTGCTAATGGAATTGAATTTTCAAATGGCATGGTAGTAGAATTTAGAGGCCAAGTTGAAAGTGAAAAATATGCAACAGATACTTGGCTTGTTGAAGGAATAGGAAAAGCAATTACTTTAATTAGATTCTCCGATCTTATTCCACCAAACATTAGTGCGAATACTCCTGAAATATTATTTGATAATCAAGGATTTGATACACAACCGTTTGATGATGCTACATTATATCCTGCCAATAAAGATTATGTAACTATTAATAGAAGCAGTCCTGATTCAAATCCCTGGAGTAGATACAACAGATGGTTTCATAGAAGTGTACTAGAATATGCATTTAGATATAGAGATGATGATTTTGATGCTTTAGAAACAGCAAGGGCTAAACGTCCTATCATAGAATTTCACCCAGGTATAAAACTTTACAAACAAGGTACTATTGCAAAAGCGTCTGTCGATTATGTAGATGATTATACAACAGATGTGTTTTCTTCTATAGAAGGAAGCACTGGTTACAGTGTAGACGGAGAATTTTTGTTTGAAGGAGCAAGAGTGCTTGTTACAGCAGATACTGATAGCCTTGCTAATAACAAAATTTACGAAGTTAATTTTATTGTACATAATGGTGTCAAGCAAATTACACTAAAACAAACATCAGACAGTACGCCTGCACTAAATGAATGTGTTCTTGCTAGTAGAGGAAAAAATAACAGTGGTAAAATGTTTTACTTCAACGGAATGTCTTGGCAAAAAAGTCAGGATAAAACAACTGTAAACCAAGCACCATTATTTGATAGTTTTAATGAAGATGGTATTGCACTTGATGATTCGTTAACATATCCTGTTAGTAGTTTTACAGGAAGTAAAATTTTTAGTTACAAACAAGGTAACGGTCCTATTGACTCTGAACTAGGGATTAGTATTTCATATCAAAACATTGATAATGTCGGAGATATTGAATTTAATTGGGATTGGGAAACAGAGTCTTTCACATACACAATTAACCAGCAAGCAATTGTTGATAACACAAATAAACATTATTATCAAGTAAATGGCGAATATGAAAACGGTTGGGTAAGAACACAATCTAAATATTTACAGCCTATAGTTGATAGTGTAAAAGTTATAAATGCTACCAACACAATTGTTACTGACATAATAGATTTTGAAAATTATAATGATACTATTGAAATTATATTTTATTTGAACGGTAATAAGTTAGAAGAATCATTTGTACGTGTAGGAAACGAGTTTACCTTTGACACACAGTTTCAACCTAACGATATTGTTACTATAAAATTAATAGGAGAAATAATTCCAGAAACTGGATACTATGAAATTCCTGTTGGATTAGAAAAAAATCCGTTAAATGAAAACTTAGAATGTTTTACTCTTGGACAAGCAACTGATCATGTTAAAACAGCATTAGAATTTGACACAAGATTTACAGGTTTACTTCCCGGAGTATCTAATTTAAGAGATATATCAGACTTTACTAGTAATGCAAAAAGATTTTTAAAACATTCGGGTGTAGCAGCATCTGCATTATTGATGCTTGCTGATAAAGAAGTTAATATTATTAAATCTTTGCAATATGCTAAAAAACAATATTCGTTGTTCAAAGAAAACTTTATTAAAAAATCTTATGAAGTTGATGATACTGAAAGCATACCTGATCTAGTAGATGCAATTTTTGAGGAACTTACCAAAACAAAAAGTTCAGTAAGTGCATTTGCAGACAGTGATACACTAGGTACAGGAGCATTTACCACATTAAGTTATGTAGTTGAAGATACAGGTCTAAAAACGTTTTCATTAAGTGAACCTTTTGATTTAGATACTTTAAGTAGACGTGCTGTATATGTTTACAAAAATAATTCACAACTGTTACATGGTATAGACTATAAATTTGATAGTCAGTTTGCATTTTTAACACTGTTGGGAGATTTAACAGAAGGCGACACTATTGAGATAAGGGAGTATGTATCTACAGCAGGTTGTCATGTACCACCAACACCTACATCAGTAGGTTTATATAAAAAATATACTCCAAGTAAATTTACGGATGATACATATAGAGAACCACAAGAAGTAATTCAAGGGCATGACGGAAGTATTACAGTTGCATATGGAGACTTCCGAGATGATGTATTATTAGAATTAGAATACAGAATTTATAACAATATTAAACAGTCTTATGATCCTAGTGTGTTTGATATAGATCATAATTTGGGCGGTTATTATAAAAATTCTGTTTTTACAAAAAATGAATTTGATTCAATTGCTAGCCAAGAATTTTTAAAATGGGTAGCAAATACAAATCTTGGATATACTGCTAACACGTATCTAAAAGAAACAGAAACGTTTACTTATACATATTCAAATATGACAACACCAGACGGTGATGAAAATTTACCAGGATGGTGGAGAGGTGCGTACAAGTATTTCTATGATACAGATAGGCCACACAGATGTCCTTGGGAAATGCTTGGCTTTAGTGAAAAACCAAGTTGGTGGGATTCAGAATATGGTGCCGCTCCTTATACAAGTGGAAACCTTATATTGTGGGAAGATTTACGAGATGGTAACATTAGACAAGGCGAACGAGCAGGTACACATAAAAGGTATGCTAGGCCTTCCTTGTTAAGACATATTCCTGTAAATGAACATGGTGAATTATTAAGTCCTCTTGATAGTGGTTTAGCAACAAACTTTACTTTTGTTAATAATAAAGGTAGTTTTAAACTGGGAGATATTGCTCCTGTTGAATATGCATATCGTAGTAGCTCAGAGTTTCCTTTTGTTGTAACAATTGCTTTATGTTTACTTCGCCCATTTGAATATATTGTTGCAAATTTTGATAGAAGTAAAACAAAACGTAATGTAGCAGGACAGATTATAAGCAAAAATACAGGTATCTTTATTAAGCCTAACGAACTTATATTACCTGAAGTTGGAAATACTGACATCACAAGCGGTTTAGCATTTTACATTAGCAGTTATCTAAAATCACAAGGAAAACCAGTTGCAGATGCGCAAAATATACTTTCTCATGTTAATGTAAGGTTAAGCAATAGATTAAATGGATTTGTAGATAAAACACAGCAGAAGTATTTGTTAGATTCAAAAAGCCCTGCTGCTGCAAGTTCAAGTATATTCATTCCACAAGAAAA
>Ga0160423_10000728_pt1 | contig 27390 bp, 27 predicted proteins | sample CRUFie14St8metaG_FD_108191 | JGI IMG/M metagenome (GOLD analysis project Ga0160423, IMG submission 108191) | Marine microbial communities from the Costa Rica Dome - CRUD Field 142mm St8 metaG | ecosystem: Environmental > Aquatic > Marine > Oceanic > Photic zone | place: Costa Rica: the Eastern...
AAAATTGATCTAAATACTTTTTTTCCAGTGAAGCCCGAAGAAGTATGGCTAGAGATAGGTTTTGGAGGCGGGGAGCATTTAGCATGGCAAGCTAAACTTCATCCAAAAATAGGCATTTTAGGTTTCGAACCCTACATTAACGGCGTGGCAAGCATGGTTAGGCATCTGGTCTCAGAGAAACTTTTAAATGTTAGAATCTTTCCGGAAGATATAAGGCCCTTTCTAAATAAAATACCGAATGGTTGTATAAGTAAAATATTTATTCTTTTTCCTGATCCGTGGCCAAAGTCGAGGCATGTTCAACGCAGAATAATCCAGTATGAAACATTATCAGAGTTCCACCGCATACTTAAGCCAGGAGGTAAACTCAGAATTGCGACTGACCACGTGAACTACCTAACTTGGATTCTCATTCATTTTAAAAATATTAATGGCTTTCGGTGGCTTGCTAAATCCCCAAAAGATTGGCGACTTAGAGTTAGTGATTGGCCACAAACTCGTTATGAGCAAAAAGCCATTAGAGAAGGAAGAGAACCAGCCTTTTTGGAATACCGGAGATGTGACTCGCCAACACCAATTGTATGATATCAATCGTATTGGCTTCTTGAATAGCGAGTGGCTAAGTTTTTACTTGTAAAGATTAATAACACAGTTATATTGCCTTTCGAGATGTTGGATTTAGTTCGAATGGGCGCTAAGCCCATTTTTTTATGACGACGTAGCCTATGACTAGAATTTTTGAAATTGCCTTGTTCCTTAGCTATTAGTATACGAGAAAGCGCGCTGCTATGCAGACCGATCATATAGTTGAGTTTTTAAAAAAACCAATCGAACAATTGGAATACGAATTAGTCGAGGTAAACATATTGGGATCAACCAATCCGACCCTACAGATAATGATAGAACGTAAAGATAGAAATAATATTTCTTTAAGCGATTGCGAAAAAGTTAGCCGCGCGTTGAGCACTCTAATTGACGTGGGAGATATTATATCCGATCAATATACATTAGAAATTTCCTCTCCTGGTATAGAACGAAAACTAAATACCTTGAAAGATTACGAACGGTTTACTGGAAAAGATGCGCTCGTCCAACTACGGGTCCCTATTAATGATGTTAAAAAACTCCGGTGTAATATCCGAAGCGTAACAAAAGATAAAAGAATAGAGTTTTTATGTTTAGATGATATTAACTCGGATAACCATTTGATAAATATTTCACTACAAGATATTGAAACAGCTAAGTTATTAGCACCCTAACGTGAATTGAACGTAATTAAAACTAGAAAAAGAAGTGAGACTGATAGTGTCTTTAGAATCATCAACCCCAAAATTAGAACTTATCCAAGTGGCTGACGTCGTCGCGCGAGAAAAGGGCATTCAGCGGGATGAAGTGATCGAAGCTATGGAACAGGCTATTCAAAAAGCTGGGCGAGCTAAGTACGGAAATGAGCACGATATTCAAGCGACCATAAATCGAACCTCTGGCGATATTTCTCTAGTCAGAAGAACCGAGGTAGTTGAACTAGTGGAAGATGAGATAACGCAAATTAGTTTGGAGGAGGCTCAAAAGCGAGATATTAACTTAGTAGTTGGGTCTTTTATCATAGACCCATTGCCCCCAATTGATTTTGGAAGAATTGCAGCCCAAACGGCAAAACAAGTTATAGTGCAAAAAGTTCGCGAAGCGGAGCGGGCTCGCCAGTTTGATGAATTTAAAGACAGGGTTGGAGAGATTGTAAACGGGATCGTTAAACGGGTAGAGTTCGGTAACGTTACTCTAGATCTTGGTAGAGCTGAGGCAATAATTAGAAGAGACGAGCTTCTCCCCAGGGAGTCATTTAGAAACGGCGATCGAGTAAGGGGCTATATCTACGATGTACGTGAGGAACTAAGAGGGCCCCAAATATTTGTTTCGAGAACGCACCCTGAATTCATGAGGGGGATGTTCAAGCAAGAAGTTCCAGAAATCTACGACGGCATAATACAAATTATGGCTGTTGCAAGAGACCCTGGAAGTCGAGCAAAAATTGGGGTTTTATCCAGCGACGCTAGTATCGACCCTGTTGGCGCCTGCGTAGGCATGCGGGGAAGTCGTGTTCAAGCAGTAGTAGGCGAACTTCAGGGAGAGAAAATAGATATAATACCGTGGTCAGATGATCCTGCCACTTTTGTTGTAAACGCATTGGCACCGGCGGAGGTTAGTAAAGTCGTTTTAGATGAAGATCAAAAACGTATCGAAGTCGTTGTTCCTGATGAGCAATTAAGTCTGGCTATTGGAAGAAGAGGGCAAAATGTTCGACTTGCTTCCATTCTAAGTGGATGGGACATCGACATTCTAACAGAAGCAGAAGAATCGGAGCGACGGCAAGAAGAATTCAAAACACGTTCTACGCTTTTCATTGACTCGCTTGATATAGATGATGTTATTGCTCATTTGTTAGTTGCCGAAGGATTTGTTTCTGTTGAAGAAATCGCTGAGTCAGAAATAGGAGATTTGGCACAGATAGAGGGTTTTGATGAGGCCATTGGAGAAGAGCTGCGCAATAGAGCAATTAGTTTTAACCAAGCCCAAGAAGAAAGTTTCAATCTCAAACGCCAAGAGTTAGGGGTTGCTGACTCCCTTGCTGATTTAGATGGAATTACACCCCGTTTGATGGTCATATTGGGAGAAAATAACATAAAAACTGTGGACGACCTAGGCGACCTCGCAAGCGACGAACTATTGGAACTCCTGCCAGAAGGGATTTTGGATGTCAATGCAGCTAACGAATTGATTATGTCAGCTAGAGCTCATTGGTTTGAAGTATCGGAAGAGAATACCGGGACAGAAACCGAACCCGTTGAGGAATAACGGCAACATTCATTAAAAGGATTTACCTTTAAGTGGGCGTCGTCATAGAAAACAGGAAGACCGCTTCCCCGAAATTATTTACCTGTTTATCAACCGGTTTGGAACTAGATGGTAGAAATTTACTGAAATTCGTATTAGCTCCTGATAATTCATTAACTCTTGATTTAATGGATAGGCTTCCAGGTAAGAGCTTTAGGATAAGTGCGTCCCGGGAAGTTTTAGAGGCCTCTTGCAAAAAAAATTTGTTTTCCGAGATAGCGTCCTGTCAAGTCATTATACGAGCGAACTTCATAAGCTATGTCGAGAAAGCGCTAGTAGAACACTTCAATTCAACACTTGGGTTTTGCAGACGCGCCGGCTTCCTCATCTTGGGATTTGAAAAAGTAAGAAACGCGCTGATAAAGAAGGAAGTGATTTTAAGAATTGAAGCTCTAGATGGATCTACCAGTGAAAAACGAAAACTAGACAGCATAACTATTGTTCCAGTGTTACAGTCGTTGTATGCTTATGAACTGGCGACTTCGTTTGGGCGAGAAAGACTTGTTCATTGCGCACTGATCAAGAAACAGAACGGCGGCTTGATTGATTTGGCGTCAAGTTTAAAAGACAAGTCGTTTCGTTTGGCTAAATTTAGAATGACGGTTTAATGTACTTTAACAAGAAGTTTTCAATTAGAATATGGTATAATTAACAATCAAGTATTTCAATTAAGGATAGTATTTGCCAATGACTGAAACAGATGAAAAAGGAAAAAAGAAATTAAGTCTTTCTTCTGGTGGCACCTTATCATTGGGTAAAAAGATTGAAACAAGTCAAGTCAAGCAAAGTTTTTCACACGGAAGATCAAAAACCGTGCAGGTTGAACGCCGACGAAAACGGGCACCAATCGCTCCAAAATTAGAGGCTCAGCCCCTCGACGAAAACCTAGCATTAAAAAATCTCACCTCTGAGGAAAGAGCAGCACGGACCCGTGCCTTAAAAGAAGGATTACAGCAGCAAGAAAATCAAACTGATAAAGAAACAGAAACTTCTCAAGTTGAATCTGAGTTGATTGCAGGAGATTTAAAAAGCACAGACGGAGTCGGCGTTAGTACTTCAGAGGAGATAGTAGCAAAATCTACTGAGGGGCCGGTTCAGACTGAGAACCAACAGAGTGTAGATGAAGAAGAAAAAGCTTTAGAAGAGGAGCAAAAAATACTCGAAGCTGCTCGTCTTGCAGAAGAGGAAGAGGCACGGTTGGCTAAGGCTACGTCTAACAGGCAACTGGGCCGTTCGTCTGAAAAGGCGTCGGCAGCGCAAAACGAAGACGATAATGAAGAACTAATAGACAGTGAGAATGAAACTTCTAAGCCGAGTAGGAAAAGAATCGAGAGCGGAAAGAAACTAGCGGTACCTGCAGGTAGGAGGGGTGAGCCGCGAAGGCGACATTCAGGAAAGCTTACCATATCCCAAGCGTTGGATGACTCTGGAGTTGAGAGGGTACGATCGCTGGCATCAGTCAGGAGGGCGCGGGAAAAAGAAAAAAAACGAGCTCGCGAAGAACAAGGTGAAATCCAAAAGCAAATCCGAGATGTTGTTGTGCCAGATGCAATTACTGTTCAAGAATTAGCCAACAGAATGGCTGAAAGGGCCGCAGACGTCATAAAGAAGCTTATGGAATTAGGCGTTATGGCAACAATAAATCAAGTTATAGACGCAGATACGGCTGAACTTGTGACTGGTGAATTTGGTCATAAGGTTCGTAGGGTATCGGAATCTGATGTAGAAACCGGTTTGCAAGTTGATTTAGATCCAGAGGAGAGCAAAGAACTCCGAGCCCCCGTGGTTACAATTATGGGGCATGTAGACCACGGGAAAACCTCTCTTCTAGACGCCATGCGGAAAACAGATGTTGTAACTAGTGAAGCCGGAGGTATAACGCAACATATTGGTGCGTACCAAATCCAACTTGAGACCACTGATAAAATAACATTTTTAGATACACCTGGTCATGCTGCGTTCACCGAAATGCGTGCACGTGGAGCGAATGTTACCGATATCATCGTCTTAGTTGTAGCTGCTGATGATGGAATAAATGATCAAACAGTTGAAGCCATTAGACACGCTAAAGCTGCCGAATGCCCAATTATCGTAGCAATTAACAAGATAGATCTGCCTGACGCCAACCCTTCGAAAGTCCAAACTGAACTCCTTCAATACGAGATAGTTGTCGAGGAACTTGGTGGAGACGTAATTCAAGTGCCGGTTTCCGCCAAAACCGGCGATGGCATAGACAAGCTACAGGAAGCTATTTTGCTGCAGGCAGAAATATTGGAACTAAAAGCCAATCCAAATAGGAGTGCGGCTGGCACAATTGTAGAGTCCAAAGTGGAAAGAGGTAAAGGTAGCGTAGCAACAGTTTTAGTGCAGCACGGCACACTATACATTGGTGATATATTTGTTGCTGGGGCCGAATGGGGACGCGTAAGAGCATTGCTCAATGATAAAGGAGAAAGAATAGATGATTGCGGACCAAGTTTCCCTGCTGAAGTTCTTGGGTTAAACGGTTCACCCATTGCTGGTGATGATTTTATCGTTGTTGAAAACGAAGCTCGCGCAAGAGAGGTGGTTGAATATAGACAACGGGAGATACGAAACAAACAAGCATCTGCGGGTGCCAGAGGAACAGTAGAGCAAATGCTAACCGCTATTGCAGCTGGTCACGCTGACGAGTTGCCTATTTTAATTAAGACCGACGTTCATGGTTCACTTGAAGCTATTAGAACAAGTCTTGAGCGTATTTCAAATGACACTGTTGCTGTTAGAATATTGCACGGTGCTGTCGGTGGAATAAGTGAATCCGACATCACACTCGCATCCGCTTCCAACGCGATTGTCATAGGCTTCAATGTGAGAGCTAATCCACAGGCACGCGAACTCGCGAGAACTAATGGTGTTGACATTAGATACTATTCGATAATTTACAATGTGATTGATGACGTCAAAGCCGCTTTAACGGGTCTGCTTTCACCCGATTTGAAGGAAGAGTTCCTTGGTAATGCCGAAATTAAAGAGGTTTTTAACATAAGCAAGATAGGAAAAATTGCGGGTTGTGTTGTCACTGAAGGAAGTATTAAAAGGGGAGCTCAAGTTCGCTTGCTTAGGGATAATGTTGTTATTCATGAAGGTTCTTTAAAAACACTCAAACACTTTAAAGAGGAAGTAAAAGATATAAGAGAGGGATCAGAATGTGGTGCTGGCTTTGAAAATTATAATGACCTCCAAGTTGGTGATTTTATAGAATGTTTCGAAATTAAGGAAATAGCCCGAACCCTCGAGTCCGTTCAAAAAGAAGCTGGGGCTTCTTAAATTTTAGGTGTATTTAATTAATGCCAGCCGCCCGATCAAAACACCAAGACGCAAGGGATAGCATACCAACTCAAAGACAGTACAAAGTTGGAGAAATAATAAAAAAAGCTCTTGTAGAGACCTTTGAGAGAGCCGAAATAAGAGACCCTGCTCTATCGGGTACTTCCATCACGATTTCGCAAGTAGAGGTAGGTCCTGATTTAAAATTAGCCCGCGTGTACATCATGCCTTTAGGAGGGCACAACCAAGAAAAAGTACTTGAAGGACTAGAACGAGCAACAACCTTCTTAAGGAAAAACGTTGCTGAGAGAGTTACACTAAAATATACCCCTCGCTTGGTTTTCAAAGTTGACAGTGCATTTGATAGCTCTCAGCACATAGACAGACTTTTTAAATCTCCAGAATACCAAATCAATAAGCAATCTATATCTGGGAAGTTCCGTGAAAAATGAGCAACCAGAGTTAGGAAAAAATGGCTGGCTTGTGATAGATAAACCCTCCGGTTTGACATCGTTTCAAATTGTAAAAGTTATTCGTAGGATTTATTCTATAAAAAAAGCAGGACATGCAGGAACACTGGATCCATTGGCAACCGGTATTCTACCTGTTGCACTTGGTGAAGCTACTAAAACTATCCCTTACGCAATGGACACTGATAAAACTTATCATTTTACGGTTTGTTGGGGTGAAGATAGAGATACAAATGACTCTGATGGCAGAGTGACAGCTACAAGTACGCAACGGCCCTCAGAAGATTCTATAATGAATGCTCTACAAAATTTTAAAGGCAAATTTGCGCAGGTGCCACCTGATTATTCCGCCGTAAAAGTCAATGGTCAAAGAGCCTATAAACTTGCACGCGAGGAGAAACCCGTGCCGTTGAAGGCAAGGACGGTTGAAGTAAAGAGTATCAAGCTTCTGAAAATCCTAGACCCGGATCATGCCGAGTTCTGCGTCACCACTAGCAAAGGTTTCTATGTTAGGAGTCTCGCCAGAGATTTAGGACTAAAATTAGGAACATTTGGGCATATAGTAGCCTTACGAAGGTCACAGGTTGGTTCTTTTTATGAAAAAGATTCGATTTTACTGGATTCCTTGCTCGCATTAGAGCATAGTCGCGACAATTTTAAAGAACTGCTGCCTATAGAGAGAGCGCTAGACGACATCCCGGCAATATCTCTATCTGAAAGCAACGCAGATCGGCTTCGATGTGGTCAATCTATCTCAGTCACAGAGGAAGGTAACTGGTTAGACGATAAGCCTGGAAAGGCAAACAAACTAGCTTATGTAACTTTCAATGGAAAGTTGCTTGCAATCGTCACTATTCAGGATAAGTACCTAAAGCCGGTTCGTATATTTAACCTCTAATTATCGGAGTAAATGATGTCGATAACACAAGAAGAAAAAGCTGAGCTCGTAAAAAAATATGGTCGAGGAGAGAACGATACTGGTTCTACTGAAGTTCAAGTGGCCATTTTAACCACTCGCATAAACAATCTTACAGAACACTTAAAAACACATAAAAAGGATTTCCATTCAAGACGCGGACTACTCGTTATGGTTGGTCAGCGCAGACGTTTGTTAGACTATCTAAACGCGAATAGTAACGAGCGATACACAGGATTAATCAAGAGTCTTGGGTTAAGACGCTAAGACAAGCGGCGCCTGAGTAGGAAATAGAAGGGTTTACGAGTGCGGTTTAGTTTTCGTATTAAACACTAATCTAAGTTTGACGGGAAACAACATACGTAACACCAATTTAATAATAGGAATATTAAGTTCTTTGGGGCCACTTTAAACAAGCACAATTCCAAGTTAAGAGCTATTCTGGATTGAGTAACACTTCCGTAATTTGTGCTTAAAAAAAGTTTGACGCAAACCAACAGTATCTGGGACTAAGTTTGAGGGATATATAATTTATGTTTGATATATTTAGAAAAGAACTAAATTGGGGTGGCAAGCAGCTCATTTTAGAAACAGGAAAGATAGCTAGACAGGCTGACGGAGCAGTGTTGGCTAGCCTAGGTGAAACAACTGTATTGTGTACCGCTGTGGGAGCAAAAAGCGCACGACCTGGTGCTGACTTCTTCCCTTTAACGGTAAACTATCAGGAAAAAACTTTTGCTGCTGGGAAAATACCTGGAGGATTCTTTAAGCGAGAAGGGCGGCCAACAGAAAAAGAAACACTTGTATCCCGCTTAATCGACAGGCCTATTCGACCGCTGTTTGCAAAAGGATTCCGAAATGAAACACAAGTAGTTTGCACCGTGCTTTCCCACGACATGGAAAACGACCCAGACATTGTCGCCATAGTTGGAGCCTCAGCGGCATTAACCATCTCTGGTCTGCCATTCTTAGGACCTATTAGCGGATGCCGAGTTGGATATATAGATGACAAATACATACTGAATCCCACCCAAGAGGAGACAAAAGGCTCAAAGCTTGACTTAGTTATGGCTGGAACCCGAGAGGGTGTTCTAATGGTAGAATCCGAGGCTTCTAGCTTACCGGAGGATGTGATGCTGGGTGCAGTAATGTTTGGACATGATTCAAACCAGATAGTTATCGATGCGATAATCGAGCTCGCTGAAGCTTGCGCAAAAGAGCCTCGAGCTATTGCACCAGAGGCACCAGAGGTACAACTCGTCAAAGACAAACTTCACGAAGCTATCCGAGAGGATCTCCAAGCAGCCTACAAAGTAGCGGACAAAGTGGATCGTCAAGAGCTAGTCATGGCGGCAAAAGAAAAAGGATTAGCACTTCTAGAAACAGAAGATGAGTTAAACGTTGCTAGTGATGTTTTAAAGACTATGGAAGCCGATATTGTCCGAGGTTCTATTCTGGACACTGGCAAACGGATTGATGGTCGGGATACGAAAACTGTTCGACCTATTGAATCAGAAGTTGGCGTCCTTCCAAGAGCACATGGCTCTGCTTTGTTTACCAGAGGAGAGACACAAGCGCTTGTCGTTACAACTCTTGGAACGGGGCAAGACGAACAAATCATTGACGCCTTGGAGGGGGAGTACCGTGAAAATTTTATGCTCCATTATAACTTCCCACCATACTCTGTTGGCGAAGCTGGTCGCATGGGCGGGGCGGGGCGGCGAGAAATTGGCCATGGAAAGTTAGCTTGGAGAGCGATAAAGCCCTTGCTTCCAAGTAAGGATGACTTTCCATACACTATCCGTGTGGTTTCTGAGATAACAGAATCAAATGGATCTTCTTCGATGGCAACAGTATGCGGAACTTCAATGTCTATGATGGACTCTGGAGTTCCACTGGAGCAGCCATGTGCTGGGATTGCAATGGGTTTAATTAAGGAGGACGACCGTTTCGCAGTTTTATCTGACATCCTAGGTGATGAGGATCACCTCGGTGATATGGACTTTAAAGTAGCGGGGACATCTACTGGCATTACCTCTTTACAGATGGACATTAAAATAACTTCTATAACAGAAGAGATCATGAAGGTAGCATTAGAGCAAGCTCGTGAGGGACGACTACATATTTTAGCTGAAATGGATAAAGCAATAGGACAGGGACGTGAAACAGTTTCTGACAATGCCCCTAGAGTCACGACATTCTCAATAAATAAGGAAAAAATACGAGACGTTATTGGACCTGGCGGAAAAGTTATCCGAGAAATTTGTGAGTCTACTGGGGCTAAAATAGATATTGATGATGATGGAACCATCAAGGTTGCAGCCGTCGACAACGAGGCAGGTCAGGCCGCTATAGATTGGGTCAAATCAATTGTGGCCGAGCCAGAACTCGGTGTGATCTATACCGGTAAAGTTGTTAAAACAGTAGATTTTGGGGCATTCGTAAACTTTTTGGGTCCAAGAGACGGGTTAGTGCACATAAGCGAACTCCTACCAGGTAGGGTCAATAAAACAACAGATGTTGTGAAGGTTGACGATGAAGTTAAAGTTAAGGTAATTGGGTTTGATGACCGAGGTAAAGTCAAACTCAGCATGAGGCTCGTCGATCAAGAAACCGGCGCTGCTATCGAGCCTGAGGAATAAAACAGCGAAGACAGCGAAACTCTGCATGCCACACTTCATTTTGAAGAAATTTTAAATATAATATAATGGAGCAGTATTTACATCTACCAAGGCTAATTGCCCACCGAGGGGCTAAAAACAGTGCTCCCGAAAACACGTTGGCTGCGATTAACGAAGCAGCAAGGTGTAGCGCCGGTTGGGTGGAATTAGACGTTCAATTGACGAAAGACGGCGTACCAGTTTTACTTCATGACAGAAGCCTGGATAGAACGACCAATGGATCGGGCGAGATAAGAAACATTGACTCTAGTTCTCTAGCTTCATTAGACGCAGGCTATTGGTTTGATGCAAAATATAAAGGGGAGAACGTGCCACTACTGCTTGACGCTCTCGATTTGTGCCAAAAATTAAACCTCGGTGTCAATCTTGAAATTAAGGCCTATGGCACTTCAATACATAATACTGTTGTTCGTACTCTCTCGGTTGTAAATGAGTTTGGGAGTGAATTTGAAGAAAAACTTTTATTTTCTAGCTTTGATACTAAAGTATTGAGCACTCTCAAAAGTTTATCCCCAAATTTTCCAAGAGGTTTGATAGTTGAAAAATTCCATGGTGATCTGGCGGCAGATTTATCGTCGAATGCTTGTTTTTCGATCCACCCCGCCATCTCTTTTCTAAAGAACCGCGCAAATATAAAGAAGGTACTCAGCTTCGATGTTCCCATAATACCCTATACTGTGAATGATCTTGATACAGCCAAACGTTTAGCTGAGTTAAATATCAACACATTCATAACCGACGAGCCAAAAATTTTTTGATTGAACTGATTTTTTTAAGATACAGGTTTTGGTATTCCAACAATTCTCATTCCACCATCGACATAATGAACCTCACCGGTAACTCCACTAGATAGGCTACTAGCAAGAAAAATGCCGGCATCACCTACCTCTTTATTCTCAATATTTCTCGCGAGCGGAGAGTTTTGTTCCGAGTAACGATACACGTACCTCGCGTCAGCAATTGCAGACCCCGCCAACGTTCTCATTGGTCCTGGGGACAACGCATTTACTCTTATTCCACGCGGGCCTAAGTCGGCCGCCAGATATCGCACGCTGGCTTCAAGTGCCGCTTTAGCTACTCCCATAACGTTATAATTTGGGATGGTCTTTACTGAACCTAAATAACTTAATGTTATCAAACTTCCTCCCGTTCCCATAAGAGCCGTCGCCCTGCGAGCAACATTTGTGAAAGAAAAGCAGGATATGTCCATTGTCTCTAGAAAATTTTCTCTAGTGGTGTCGGCGTATCTGCCTTTAAGTTCATTTTTATCCGAATAAGCAATGGCGTGAACGACAAAGTCTAAGTGACCCCAAGCCTGTTTGATTTTAGAAAACACCGAATCAAGATCGGTATCATTAGCCACATCACATTCCAATGTGAAGTCAGATCCCACCGAAGCTGCTAGAGGATTAACCCTCTTAGATATAGCATCATTCTGGTAAGTGAAGGCTAACTGTGCTCCTTCTCTCGCCAAAGCCGAAGCCACACTCCAAGCAATAGACCGCTCGTTGGCGACACCCATAATCAGGCCGCGTCGACCCGCCATCAAATCACCTTTAGGTGTAGTTCCGATCATTTTTTTTGCTAATCTCCAGGTTACACAAAGGTCAAATGATTCTTCTTTAGCTGTCTACTGCCTTATAAACTAAAACTGCATTTGTCCCTCCAAAACCAAAACTGTTGGACAAAGCTATATTTATATCGATGTCATCTTTCAGATCTCGAAGAATGGGCAATCCAACAGCACCAGGATCAAGGTTTTCAATGTTTGCCGAAGCTGTTAAGAATCTATTTCTCATCATTAGAAGAGTGTAAATAGACTCATGCACACCCGCGGCTCCTTGGGAGTGGCCACTTAACGATTTTGTTGAGCTTATATTGGGAACTGCCTCTGCTGTGCCAAAAACTTCTAAAATTGCTTCTAATTCTTTGGTATCACCTATCGGAGTACTAGTTCCGTGAGTATTGATGTAATCGACTGGCTCCTTGACCCCACTAAGGGCCATTTTCATGCATCTTATAGCGCCTTCGCCTGAAGGTTGAACCATGTCTACACCATCTGAAGTTGCACCATAACCAATAATTTCGGCGTAAATACTAGCTCCTCTAGCTTTGGCATGCTCGAACTCCTCAAGAACTAAGACACCGCCGCCCCCAGAAATAACAAATCCATCACGATCCAGATCATATGCCCGAGAGGCGGAGGTGGGGTGCTCGTTGTATTTAGATGAAAGTGCCCCCATTGCATCGAATAAAACGGAGAGTGTCCAGTGTAATTCCTCGCCCCCACCAGCAAATATTATATCTTGTTTACCCAGTTGAATAGTTTCAAAAGCATTACCTATGCAGTGTGCACTAGTCGAACAGGCTGAGCTTATTGAATAGCTGAGCCCCTTGATCTGGAAAGAAGTAGCCAAAGTTGCGGAGACGGTACTGGACATTACCCGGGGGACCATATAGGGACCAACTCGCCTTGGCCCTTTATTACGGGCTAAATCGAAAGCAGTCATCATATTTGAAGTTGACGGGCCACCAGAGCCTATAATCAAGCCTGTTTTATCATTACTGACTTGGGCTTTTTCAAGTCCCGAGTCTTCAATGGCTTGTTGCATAGCAATATAGGCGTATGCTGCGCCATCCCCCATGAAGCGAAGCACCTTCCTGTCTACGTACTCTGAAGGATCGAGTTTAATCGAGCCATGAATATGACTCCGAAAACCCATTTCGTTATACTCGTCACAGAATGTTATTCCAGAAGTACCATTTCTCAATGACGTTGCAACTTCCTCGATGTTATTTCCAAGACTTGAGACAATTCCCAACCCGGTCACGACTACTCTGCGCATTAAATCGTAGCCTCAACACTGATATTGTTAGAGAATAAACCAACCTTAATATCTTTTGCCTCAAAAACGGTCTCGCCGTCACACAGAACCCGCCCATCTGCAATTCCCATAAATAATCGACGCATTATGACCCTTTTTAGATCAAGTTGAAATTTAAGAAGTTTTGCTGTTGGGAGCACCTGACCACTGAATTTTACTTCACCTACAGATATTGCCCTGCCAGAACCAGGGCCGCCCAGCCATCCTAGTGTAAAACCTAATAATTGCCATAAACCATCCATCCCAAGGCAACCAGGCATAACTGGGTCACTCTCGAAATGACACTTGAAAAACCATAGATCCGGTTTCACATCGAACTCTGCCTCGACTTCTCCCTTTCCATTGGCCCCACCCTCCTCAGAAATTCGGGTAATTCTGTCAAACATCAGCATTGGTGGCAGAGGTAATCTCGCATTACCTGGCCCAAACAGCCGGCCCTTGGCACATTCTATAAGATCGTCATAGTTAAAACTGAATTTGCGTTCTGAACTCACTTTATTCCATATCCCCTCTGCTCTGCCGATGAGAAGTAACACGCAATTAGACATTAAATGGTGCGCCGTAATAGGGCTACAATATTGGACTCTAATATATTTGCTGAATATACTATAGCATCTAATCTCAAAAACTGAATAAAATATAACCCAAAAAACAATTGAAATATTTTTTTATAACTCTGGTTTATTTGCCAACGCAGTTCTTAACCTCGCTTACACTAGGGCGAGATCGAGAGATAGGCCCAATATAGGTGTGAAAACTGGTGCTGAATTGCCCTGAGTCGATAGAATTGCTGTAAAAAGCTGCACTACAGCCGGCAAAACAAAAAAACTTCAAGCTTCTCATCTATTGACTATCCCGAATATGGACATGGTGCCAAAATCCAAGGTAAGACAAGAGAGGCTTTGTTGAAAGATTTTAATTAAGTGGGCACGACTCGTATCAATATGTAGCTGTTTAGTCGTTGGCATCCACGCCCCATATACTTTGCCGATCAATCCAACCTTCGTATGATCCACCTTCGACTAAACACCAAGCCCCAGAGCATTTTTCAAGGCGCAGAATTACGCCAGGTTCTAGCAAAGCTACTGTTTTTGCTGTTTCTTGTGGTTCTCTCTTTAACTGTTGTATCCCACCAATGACTACTGCACGCCTGCGCCCAGAGAGCATACGCTGATGAACCCACCCTTCTATTCCTTCAAAGTCCCTTATTTTTCGCCATGTGTCAGACTCAGCCACAATTTGAACCGGTAAGGTTTTTCTTTGGAAGACCCATTTTATTGGATACCTTGTACCTGGCCCAGCCCGCACATTCACTTTTGAAGAATTCATTGAAACAAAACGGGGAACATGTAGTCCAGTTTCTTTACCCAAATCCGCCTTCGCTATTACAGGCATAGCAATAAGTAAAATACACAAGAAGCATTTTGTTATTGCATACCGCATATGGATAATCTCTTTTTTTAGTTAGGGTATATCTTTAATGCTAGGAGCATCACCACATAATACGCAATCTAAACGTCTTTTATATCGTATTTTTCTGAACTGCATATTCATAGCATCAAAAATTAATAACTTCCCCGACATGGTCTCACCCAAACCAATGATCTCTTTTAAAACCTCGGTTGCCTGGAGTGTACCCATAACGCCTGCAACAGAACCAAGTATCCCAACATCCTCACACCTATTACTGCTATTTGCCGGTGGAGCGGTTGGAAAAAGGCATCTATAACACGGTTCATCTCTTTTGCTTTTCAAGCCTGATCGAAATGTAGTTAATTGTCCTTCAAAACGAAGAAGAGCGCCAGAAACCACAATTTTGCCATTTAAATGAGCTGCGTCATTAATGAGATATCTCGTTTCAAAATTATCACTGCCGTCTACGATCAGATCGTACCTTCTAATTGTTTTTTGAATATTTGCAGCAGTGAGGCGCTGTTTATATGTCCTGACGTTTATAGTGGGATTTATCCGAGATAGCGTTTCCCGAGCGGATTCAACCTTTGACACACCAATTTTCGATGTTGCATGAATGATTTGGCGTTGCAAGTTAGATAAGTCAACAACGTCATCATCTATTATGCCAATTGTCCCGATACCAGCGGCTGCTAGATAAACTGCTACTGGAGACCCGAGGCCACCTGCGCCCACACATAAAACCTTAGCCGAGAGAAGCCTGTCTTGACCTTCTTCACCTACCTCATCAAGTATCAAGTGCCTTGCATAACGCTGAAACTGCTCCTCACTAAGTTCCTTCATTACGACACACTATTCTCTGAATTTTTAGACAGCCCGGTTGACCCATAACCCCCTAAACCACGGTCACTTTTATCTAGTGCTTTTACTTCCTGAAATTTTACTTGCTCTATCTTGGTGAAGACCATTTGCGCTATTCTATCACCTCTTTCAAAGAAAAACGTTTTACTTCCTTGATTAATTAAAAGCACCGAAACTTCACCTCTATAGTCGGAGTCAATAGTGCCCGGCGAGTTTAAAACCGTAACACCATATTTTAATGCTAGCCCTGACCGTGATCGAATCTGTCCCTCGTAATTGCGCGGAATAGAAAAAGCAAAACCAGTTGGTATTAAAAGTCGCGCACCGGGATCAATTGAGGCAGAACCCTCAATAGCAGCAGGAAGGTCAATGCCTGCACTTCCGTCCGTCTGATATTTGGGTAGGGGTATGCCCTCTGAATGCGGCAATCGTTTTATATTAAATATAATACCCAAGCTTAGACGCGACCGATTTCATCAATTATCTTTTTTGCCAAATATCTCGCAACATCCTCTTTTTTCATAATGGGCCATTCCTCGGTCTCTTTTTTTGAAATAAAGTGGATAGCGTTATTATCTCCTCCAAAGGTTTGAGTGCCGATCGCAACATCATTTGCCAAGATCCAGTCGCAATTTTTTTCTTTTCGCTTCCGTATTCCGTTGTTGAGAATATCTTCAGTCTCAGCAGCAAAACCAATTACTAAGTCTGGCCTATTGTTGTCAGCGTTGGATAACGTTTTCAAAATATCGGGATTCTGGCTTAGACGTAAATTCTCTTGGTTGATATTTTTTTGTTTTTTAATCTTTTTATCGGATGTTTTTGCTACTTTCCAATCCGCCACTGCAGCAGCGCAAACAGCTATATCAACGGGGAGGGACTCCATGCAATGGGTCAGCATCTCGTCTGCCGTCTCAATCTTTAGGACCCGCATGCCACCTGGAACAGGAAGATTAGTTGGCCCCGTGACTAACGTCGTTTCTGCACCAGCTGCAACAAGGGCTTCTGCGATAGAATACCCTTGCTTGCCAGAGGATCTATTAGCAATAAAGCGAACAGGATCAATTGGCTCACGTGTGGGGCCTGCCGTTACTAAAGCCGTTTTACCCAAGAGAGGTCGATCCGTTTTTAATATTGATTTGATAGCATTAACAATTTCTGTTGGCTCAGACATCCGCCCCAAACCATACTCTCCGCACGCCATTTCACCCTCATTTGGACCAATAAATCTAATATTCCGATCCTTTAAGGTGCTTATATTTTCCTGAGTTGCCATATGATTCCACATCCGAACATTCATCGCTGGGGCGACAATAACGGGCTTATCCGTTGCCAGCACAACAGTTGAGGCTAAGTCATCACAGATTCCTAAACGCATCTTCGCTAAAAAATTAGCGGTTGCCGGAGCAACTACAATTAGATCAGAGTTACGGGACAACTGAATGTGCCCCATTTCAGATTCATCAGTAAGAGAAAATATGTCAGAATAAACCCTGTCCTCAGTCAACGCCTGCAAACTTAGAGGAGTAACAAACTCAGCCGCAGATTTCGTCAATATTGCTCTAACTTCTCCACCAGCAGAACGGATTTGGCGGACCAAATCCAATGATTTAAAAGCCGCAATACCACCCGTGACTATCAGGAGAATCCGCTTCCCTTTCAGCAATTTCGTCCCTCCTAAAGTAACGTCTTAGCCAAGAATAAATACATGTATTCGTAAGACAATGAAACAATTTAAGCTTGCTGTAGCGAGCGATACTCTACGGTAGTATTGATACGCCCCCAATACGGAAACTTTATCTTTTTTCTTGTCCTATTTGCCAAAATACTCTCGAATGACCAAGCGTTCCTCCACCTCAGTCACATGCAACAATTTTTGAGTCCACTTCCAATATCTCAACCGGTTTCGGCACTTATTCATCCCTCAGTCATTACTCACCGCTAGCAATTAAGTCTTTTATCCATTAATAAATCAACCGTCAAATAGAGTCCTGCGATCTCCATGCAGCATAATAGTAAAATTTTTTCTCACGCTCGAGTATAAAAAGATGCAAAAAATTCCACCTTCAGCACTGCTTTCTGCCTAAAGACGACGTCCAAACTTTAATGCAAGGTTTTTTTAAGGCAGTTAGTTTCGAACGGTTTTTTTTCAGCGTGGTGCAATTAACTATAAAAAAATGCATTGAAAGTGGTTAAGAATTACAGCACAATTCTAAAATATTCTTAGATCCAATAAATTTATTCACTAAAACAATATTATCCAATCGTTAACGCAAATAAATTTGTTTATCGGCACCTTTGGCACTCGTAGCTCAGCTGGATAGAGCGCTGCCCTCCGAAGGCAGAGGTCAGAGGTTCAAATCCTCTCGGGTGCGCCATTATTGTAGAGATCTCCATTCAAACTAGGCTAAAGATACCGGTGTATTTTGACGGCCATAAAGTCGAAATTGATCTCCCCTACTAAGCACAAAAAGTATCCAACCGTTAAGCTAAAAGGCCTAGTTTTCGGTATTGTTTTAATGTAAACCTCTTTGTTTATTAAGTACCATTTGAGTCGCACGTAGCTCAATATTATTAATTTCATCTAAGATGAATTTGGGTAATTCCAACAACGGCTCACTAGCTGCTCTCTTTATGACATCCTTGGATAGATAATTACATATTTCTTCCGAGTATAAAATTCTATCTTCATCTGATAAGTCTTGAAAAAGACTTTCAACTTGGAACTTTTCCACAAAATGCTCTTTTATTTTTTTTAAGAGGTTAGACAGCACGTCTCTATACCACCTTTCAACAATCTCTGGCGGAACAAACCTTTCCGTTGACATAAAGTGATCCCAAACTTTTCTTGCGTAAACAGCGTCAAAATAATCATATTCACCTCTATCAATTTTATACTTTAATCTGCGCTTAGCCACATCTGGTGATTCATTTAAAATATGCTTGATATCTGACTGACTCGTTAAAGTTTTATTAAAGGCTACTTCGGGTTCCGTCACGAAATATGCCCCATTTTTTGTTTCTCTATGAATTCGTTTTTTCATCCAAATCCTCATCACCTTTAGACTTGAGCGAAGATTAGTTAATATGTGCGATTGCTGTAAAACAAGTAGTTCGTGATATAATTTTGTAAATGCAGCTTGATCAAAAAGAAGTCTCCTCCCAATAATACATATAGGTTCATATATTTTTTATTATTTACATATAGTTGCATATAGTGTATAAGTTCCTTAGATGATCTAAATGTCATATCTCAAATTTTGGAATTTAACGAATAAGGTTAGCTACAGTTCTTGAATATCGCAGTCTCAGAAGCCCTAAATATCGCCATTGATGCTCAAAAAAACGGGCGCATCTCAGACGCCGAACGGATTTACTTAGAAATATTACTTAATTTTCCGTCCCACCCTGATGCTTTGCATAATTTAGGGATCTTAGTTCTTAGCAAAGGCGATGAACAGAAAGCTCGCAACTATTTAAGTAGATCAATCGCTGCTAATCCAAAGGTAAAACAATTTTGGCTAAGCTACCTTAATTTGTTAATTGACTCAGGTAACTTAGGAAAGGCAAAGGAAGTATTTAGCCAAGCAGAATACATCGGCATCACAAATGATCCCTTTGAAAATATTCGGAGAGCGCTCGGATTGAGTGGGAACGAGATGCAGCCGACATATGTCACAGCACTTGACTCTGGTTCACTATCAACCAAGCAGGTCGCAGCAAAAGCTAAAGTTCATAGGGACACCCTACTACGTTGGTTGCGGAATGGGTCTATACCGGAACCTAAAAGAGATCATCGAGGGTGGCGCAAATTTTCTTATGCTGAATTAACAGCCATAATAAAATTTACTCAATTAGGGTCGTCTAAAACGGACGTCGCTATTGATACCGAACCAAAACAACCGACAAAATGGATATCGCTTTAGACCAACCTGGTATTTACAACTTACCAGTCGTCAACAATCGAACAGTCTTTTTAGTTCGAGTAACTAGCTCTTAGTGAAAATGACGCCTACCGGTGCTAAACCGTTAAATTCAATATCTATTCGGCATGGCTTTTCTATGAAAACGGTCTGGACGACACTTCCTAACATAACAAACGAACCAGCTAAAATTGGCACCCCTAGTTTAGCACGATGGTTGGCAATCCACGCCAACGCTTCAAAGGGATTTCCCAAAATATCTGCGCCGTGTCCCTTTGAAATTTCAATGCCATCAAGCTTTAGAACACCAGAAATAGATTGCAAATTTAAATTTTGCCAGTTCTTAAGCTCCTCACCTAATACAACCCCAACATTGAAAAAATTATCCGCTATTAAGGTCGGCGCATTCAATTGTTTATAATCCTCATAACGATCATCAACCAGCTCTATACCAGCCATTATGGCATTGACAGAACGTCTAACACTCTCAGGAGTGAATGGGCCTTTTAAGCCCAGCATGTCGCTTCCTATACGGACAGCTATTTCGCATTCCACACCAACATTACTAAATTTGGACAGCGATAATTCTGTTTCATTCAAATAAACTGTTGAATCAAATATTTCGCCCGCACATGGATGGTCTATCTCCAAGAACTTTTGCATTACATTGCTGGTACACCCTATTTTGTGACCAACAACAGGCCCGAGCTTAGCTATTCTGAGTACTCTATTTACTTCAGCTTGGACAGCATAACCATCAAACACATTTTGAGGGATCAAATCGTCTGGCGGTCGTGGGATTAGGCTGGGTCCCAGGCGACCTCGCGCGATAAAGTGAGCTGCCAGATCTATTGTATCTTCATCCATAAATGGACCCATTGCTGATCTTTTGAACTACATTATGACGCTGAATCTATTGATCACAATCCGCATTAGAAATTTCCCTTCGAGAATTCACAAAAATTTAACATTGAATTTAAAAAAAATGCTAAACAATAGTGGTTTGAAGGGACAACGCTCCAAACTTATACAAAGCAAATGAGTTCTACCAGCTAGAGTAACTTTATGACAAATGATAAATCTATATCTCCAGACGAGGATGCACGCTTAAAGAATCTTCATGAATATAATATCATGGATACTCCCCCAGAAATCATTTTTGACGAGATTACAGAATTAGCGAGTGAGATTCTGCAATGTCCAGTCTCCTTCATCCAGTTCATGGATGAAGACCGACAATGGTTCAAATCAAAGTATGGACTTCCCGAAGATCTGGTGGAGGTGCCTCGAGATGCAAGCGTATGCTCAACAACAATTTGTCAAAACGATCTTCTCTTAGTTCCAGACCTTTCCGAAGATGCCAGATTCTCTGATCTAGAGATAGTCAAGTCTGCACCCAATATTCGTTTTTATGCTGGGATGCCTCTCATCACACCAGCGGGCCAAGCTATTGGCACAATTTGCACCGTCGATTTCGAAAAAAAGGAAATTACGCTAAATCAGCAAGAGGCTATGCGTCGATTGTCACACCAGGTTGTTACCCAACTCGAGCTTAGACGTACCGTAATCGAAATGGATAACGCAATTAAAAGCAGAGACCAAATGCACGAAGAACTCGCAGCTGAAAAAGCGAGAACCGAGGAAATGCTTCTGAACATCCTGCCAAAGAGAATAGCTGCAGAACTGAAGGATAACGGTGCGGTTGAGCCACGTTTTTACAATTCCGCTAGTATAATGTTCAGTGATTTTTCTGGGTTCACAAAGTTAGCCGAACAAATGCAACCCAAAGCGCTAATAGAGTTATTGCACCAATACTTTGTAACTTTTGACAATATTGTTGCGAGGCATAATGTAGAGAAACTTAAAACAATCGGTGACGCCTATATGTGTGCAGCGGGATTACCAAGTGAGTGTCGAGGGCATGCAATTGCGACTTGTTTTGCTGCACTTGATATTCAGAATCATATGGCGAAAATGAATAAACAGCGAGAAAAATTACGCATGCCTAGGTGGGATATGAGAATTGGCATACACTCAGGACCGGTAATAGCCGGTGTGGTGGGCGAACGAAAATTTACTTACGATATCTGGGGAGACGCTGTTAATACAGCAGCTCTAATGGAACAAAAAGGAGAGCCGGGACGAATCAATGTCTCGCAAACCACTTTCCAACAAATAAATGAGATATTTGAAACTGAATCTAGAGGAGAAATAGATTCAGGAAAAAAGGGATCTCTTGCTATGTATTTTCTTAATAGAATAAAACCGGAATTTTCTGCAGATGCAGAAGGACTGAAACCAAACGATATATTTGAGCAAAAATTTGGAAAACTAATGCGGGTGTATGAGAGCTAATAACTTGCAAGTTGTGGCGTATTTTTTCTATTTCCACCAGTTGGCCATAAATAATGGAAATTTTTAGAAGCCCAGACAGTTCCTTCAAGGCAGTTACCGACTTTCCCTATCCACCACATTACATTGAATTTGATGGCCTTCGAACTCATTTTATTGATGAAGGTCCTAAAGACAGCCCTGTAGCGTTACTTTTACATGGTGAGCCTACCTGGAGTTACCTATACAGAAAAATGATCACCCCACTAGTCAAGGCCGGGTTCCGATGCATAGCGCCAGATCATATTGGTTTCGGGAAAAGTGATAAAGTACTCCAGCCAGACTGGTATACAGCTGCTTCGCACATCAATCGATTAGCTGTCTTCATCGAAGCATTGGAGCTGTCAGACATAACATTATTTGTCCAAGATTGGGGCGGGCCAATTGGCCTTGTAAACGCTGTGAGGAATCCGGGGCTTTTTAGTAATCTTGTAATACTAAACACATGGTTACACCATAAAGAGTTTGAGTATTCACCTGGAATTTTAGCTTGGAGAGAAGCTGCTACTAATAGACACTGGCTTGGTTGGACTGGTTATAATTTACCTTGCGGTGCAATAGTTCGAAGAGCACTTGCAAGAACTCCGGAAGACGCTGATCTCATAGAAACTGCTTACGAGGCACCCTTTATAGGCAATCGAAAATCGAAAGTTGGAGCACTTCGCTTCCCATGGCTTATACCTTACGCGCAACCAAAAGAAGGCGCGGCAGAAGAACAGCAAAAGACTTTCGAAATATTAAAAACATGGCAAAAACCCGTTCATTTTGTATTTGGCGCGAATGATCCCATTTTTTTACCAAGTTGGGGTCGGTCCTGGGCACAATTGATACCAAGGGCTACTTTCGCAGAAATCAAACATGCTGGCCACTTCCTTCAGGAAGATGCTGGTGAAGAAATAGTCACAAAATTTTTAACTGCATCTAATACTTGATAGTCCAGAAAACTTAGACCTCTCTTCTCACAACGGCGGTCCATAATAAGGTAGGAGAGTCTCATTTTTTCATTAGGCTTTTAAAAGGTTTTATATTGAACATCTATATGAAAAATCAGATGCTTTACATGTATTTTCAATAAACAATAGACTATAGTTTTTTTGGAGGTTTTGGATGAGAAAATTTTTAAATAGCTTAACAATTTTTGTATTGTTACTTGGTTTTTCTGGATGCTTTGGTGAGGACGAGAAAGTTAAAGCACCAAAAAAAGACCATATATTTGTTAAAAATGACGGCGTAGAGAATTTCAAAGTGGATGTTCAGAACAGGGTGAAAGAAAAAATCTTGGTTCCTTTTAGAGAAACAATAAGAATTGAGTTTCCTGCAACAAAAACAAAAACTGTACTCGTTAAAACTAAAAGCCAAGATCCGAATTGGAATAACTGCTCGATAGCCATGCAAGTTGGGCAAACCCTTGTAGTCCACAGAAAATACGAAAATATTGAATGCAAAGCCGAATAAAGCCCACAAATAAACAGAACTTTTTTCAAAAACTTCTTATCCTATTCTTCTTTGGTTTTCTTTCGATAGATTGCGTCGGAGCAAACCCAATTACATTGGAGGGGGTAGCTTCTGCGATAGACGGCGACACAATAATCATAAATAGTTACAAAATACGTTTAAACGGCGTATCGGCCCCCGAATTGAGTGAAAAAGGTGGCAATGAAGCAAAGCAAGCTATGCAGAAGATTTTGGAGAATCAAAAAATCAAATGTTCCCTATCGGGAAAGAAAAGCTACCAACGCTATATAGGAGTTTGCTGGATTGGTGCCGTCGACGTTGGCGCTTTACTAATTCTGCGAGGTTTTGCAAGGGATTGTGTTCGATACAGTAGCGGGAGATACCGAGCACTTGAACCAAAACCGGCACGATACCTACCCCTACCTCAATACTGCTTAGCGCGCACCCAAAAAATTAATTAGGTGTGCCCCCCGGCAGACGCTCGAACATAATTTCCGGCAACCATAATGCTAACTCTGGAAATATTATTATTAATCCTAAGCATAAAAAATGTAATACAATAAAAGGAACGACACCCCGATACATATCTGCAAGCCGGATCTCTGGAGGACTAATGCCACGCAAAAAGAAGATTGCTGGGGCCATCGGCGGTGTTAAGTAACTCGTTTGGATTACAATTAAAAACATTATACAAAACCAGACATCGTCGACGCCCATTCCTCTTAGCACTGCTACCGCTACTGGAACGACTATGATCATTATCGAGATAAACTCTAAAACAAACCCCGCTATAAATGTGATTAACATGAAGATAAGCATAGTCGGCCAAACGGTAAGATTAGCTGTATGGAAGAAGTCACGCACAACACCCAAGCCACCCAGAGCGACAAATATGCTAGCAAACATCATTCCTCCGAGAAGGATAGTCATTATCATTGCCGTTACCCGGAGCGCCTTTAGAAAGGCATCCTGTAATAAAATCCAACTGAAAGTCCTATAAAGGATCGTGAGAATAATAGTGCCAATAGCACCCATCGCACCTGCTTCTGTAGGCGTCGCCCAACCTAACATGATGGTCCCTAGAACTGAAAAAATAAGACCAAATAATGGAACCAAGGAGCTAAACACTACCCACGCCTGACTGCCTATAGAACCGTAGAACTCACCGTTATCATCACTTGGACCGTCTTCTGGCCAGATCGAACATCGAAGAAGAATATAGACAATGTAAAGGCCCGCCAAAATTAAACCCGGGAACATAATCCCAACAAATAAATTTCCCACACCCACACCAGCGATAGGGCTTAAAATCACCACCACTACCGAGGGTGGTATTATTGTACCCAACGAACCACCTGCACAAATGGTTCCCGAAATAAGTCCTTTATCGTAACCGTGACGCAGCATAACCGAAATTACCATTAACCCAACAACAGACTCGGCAGCACCTACTACACCACTTGCCGCAGCAAAAAAGACGCAAAGAACGATAGTTGCAATTGCCAGCCCGCCAGGGAGTTTTCGGGTGACTAAGTGGACAGCCTCAAAAAGCTTTTCAGACACTCCCGACTTTTCTAGCATACATCCCATAAAGATGAATAATGGAACCGCAGATAGCACGTAATAAGAGGCGACGTCATCCACTTTTGCAATTAGCTGATGCACCAGCACATCACCAAAGCGAAGGTAACCAAAAAATACCGCTACACCAAAGAGAGAAAATGCTACAGGAAAGCCTATAAATATCAGTATCATAAGCGCGGGGAACATCATGAGACCAAGACTGATTATCATCTTAAATCGCACCTATTAAGTAAATTTTAGAGGTCTTATTAATTCTGAAAAAAATGGCAGTAATGCCATTTAGACATTAATGGGAAGATATCGTCAAAACCTCAACATTCTATTACGCACCCTTATCACATGGTTGTTTTGTTCTCGCGATACCGTTTTTTTGAATGCCACAAGACTTCTGTTGAATAGTAACAACCACCGAGCTAAATGCGTTTGACATTGAGGTACTTAACCTAGGAATATTTCATGTTTGGCAGAGTAACTGATAACTACTCGCCTGTTTGAAGCAACTTTCCTTGCTTGCGCGCCCCCAGAAAAGAAAAAGCGAAGACGAAGATCCCGGCAAATACGTAAACTATATTAACTAATATGGCGCCGAGTAGGAGATCGTATCGGAAAATATTATCAATAAGAACCGATCGCATTCCCTCAAAAACATAAGCTGAAGGAGTACACCAGGCTACAATTTGCAGCCAAGCAGGAAGAGTTTCAACCGGGTAGTACACAGCACTTATGGGAGCGAAAGCAAAAATTGCCACCCAAGCCAGGCTTTCCGCACCAAGACCGAAGCGAAGAACCAATGCTATAACAATCATTCCTAGTGACCAACCCATCACCATTAAGCATGAGAAAAAAGCCACTATCCCAAAACCATAAGAGAAAATTGAAAACTCAAAGAAGACAAACGCCAAAATCCAGGAAGGTAGTAATCCAAAAAATCCCCTCAGACAGCTCACAACCATCATCGAAATTATGAATTCATGAGCCCTAAGCGGACTAACAAAAAGGTGCCCTAAGTTCCGAGACCACATTTCTTCCATAAAACACATGGAAAAACCAATTTGACTTCTGAATAATAAATCCCACAAAAGTACTGCTCCGATCAAAACTCCTGCGGCACTTGCCAGCCAACTTGAGTGGCCAATAAAAAACTGCGTAACAAAACCCCAAATAACCATCTGGACCGTTGGCCAATAAGCCATTTCCAAAATACGTGGTATGGAGCCCCTAATTAAATAGTAATGGCGTAAGACAAGCGCGCTTATGCGGCGGCCTGACAGGTTAAAAGCGTTCATGGTACTTCAATTTTCTGCTGTATTGTCAATTTTTCGACCCCTAGCAACATCTAGGAATACTTCCTCCATATTGCTCCTGCCATATTTTTTTACCAATACTTTGGGCGCTCCTGAATCAACTATTTTCCCCTCTTGGAGCATAAAAACGTTGTTGCTTAGCCGTTCCACTTCTCCCATATGATGAGAGGCCAAAAGAATGGTTGCCCCTTTTTGTGCCGCATATTCTTGTAGGTAACTTCTAATCCAATCTGCCGTGTCTGGATCAAGAGAAGCCGTCGGTTCATCAAGAAATAATAACTTCGGGTCGTTAATTAACGCTTTTGCAAGCGCCACTCGTGTCTTTTGTCCCGCGGATAATTGTCCTGTTTTTCTATCCAGGAGGCTTCTGATATTTAATTTCTCCGATAATAAAGCAATTTGCTTTTTTACATCTTTGGCAGAATATAGGTTAGCGTAGACATTTAAGTTTTCTTGAACAGTTAATCTATTTGGTAAATCGACGTAGGGTGAGGAGAAGTTTGTATTTGGCAAAATGCTGTAACGATCCGTAATTATATCTTTGCCCAGGATCTTAATGTTACCACTCGTGGGTATGAGCAATCCCATAAGCATCGAAATTATTGTTGTTTTACCTGCACCATTTCCACCAAGCAAAGCTGTTATAGCACCTTCTTCAACATTGAAACTGACATTATCGACAGCAATGGTGCTACCAAAGTTCTTACTGAGAGAGTCAACTACTATAGCTAATTTTCGCATTTATTTCTTCAGACGGGAAAAGGGGACTCGATCCACTATCAAACTTTTGGACAAAAATCAAAACGGTGACTTTTTTGTAAAACATATGCCTCTTTTTTTTAAAGGTTGTATATTTCATTTCAATAGCTCTCAACCATAGATCATTAATTGAAAATCGATATAACATTTTTTTTACGAAATTAAACTCTGATGTTCTAAAAATACAATGGCTCCAATGCTTAATAGGAGAGCAAGCTTGATAACAGATACTAAAAATTATTATACAAGTAGCACAAACGTACCGACGGGAGCGGTAAATGCTCGGACACTTATAACCATCCGCTGGGTGGCAGTCATAGGACAACTAACAGCTATTTTAATTGTAGCCTTTGCCTTAAAATTTCAACTGTCTCTCTTACTCTGTTTTGGTATCATTTTTGCCTCAGTACTGTTAAATTTGTTATTCCAATTCTTTACCTCAGAAACCAAACGGTTAGGTGAAAAATGGGCTTCCGCATCATTAGGTTTTGACATTATTCAAACAGCCGCGCTTCTTTATGCTACTGGCGGCATGGAAAATCCATTTGTC
>Ga0160423_10000730_pt1 | contig 27308 bp, 23 predicted proteins | sample CRUFie14St8metaG_FD_108191 | JGI IMG/M metagenome (GOLD analysis project Ga0160423, IMG submission 108191) | Marine microbial communities from the Costa Rica Dome - CRUD Field 142mm St8 metaG | ecosystem: Environmental > Aquatic > Marine > Oceanic > Photic zone | place: Costa Rica: the Eastern...
ACATCTGTGGAACAAATTTGAAACAAAATTTATGAAAATAAGCTAGAAATAAGTACCGAAAGGTCGACAAAATATAAAGATAAAAATGTCGAGATACAAGGTTTACAAACTCTAACCTTTACACTAGATTAGAATAAGCTTTTAAACTAAAATTTGCACCACTTTTTGCGCCGCTAATTTATACTAATACAAACTTAAAAAATTAATAGTGAGGTAATAAATGTAAGATAAAGAAGACAAATAAAAATTGCTGATTTTAAATTTAATTTTCCTATGTAATATACAACTGATACAATTATACTGAACAAAAATAAAACAACTAGAGACCATAAAAATAAATTTCCATCAAAAATATAATCTCCTAACCAACCAATTCTGTCAATAGGCATACTCATATTAATTGAACCGTATAGTAAAGTATAAATTAGTACTGGGAAACCTATACCAATACAAATATCAAATATATTAGACCCATATGCATTGGAAAATGAATCAATAAATTTATCATTTTCCGCATCTTGAATTGAAAAAATAGTATCAGGAATACTAGAAGCAATAGCGGCAATTATAAAAGCACCAAAGAATAAATTTATTTCAAGAATATGTGAAATTTTTTCTGTAGCCAATACAAGTATATAACAACTCGCTCCAATTATCAAAATAGATATTAACAAAACCAAACTTGAGGTAAACTTATTTACTTGACCTTTAAAAAAAATTCTAAATAACTTAAAATTTAATAAAGCAGAAACTAAAGTTGCAGATTCAGTATAAATAATTTTATCTTTTAACTCTAAGTTATTGTTCATGATAAAATTATCATCAGATAATAAATTATTATCTTTTTTCGAAACTCGAGTTTTTATCACATAGAATATATATATTATATAAAAAAATATCAGAGATAAAGACAAGTATATATTAACACCGAAAAAAAAACCAAATGACAAGATAATTATAGAACCTAATAAAAAGAATGCGTCTTGTTTAACTATTGACTTATTAATATCAAAAATTATATTTCTTCCTTTTTTAAAATAAAGATATAAAAAAGAAATAACAGGAATAAGAGCGATATTAAATGCTGAACTTCCAATTATTGTACCATAGCCTGCGGAAAAACCTTCTATGTCTTTATAATAAAATAAGAAAAGTGATGAAATTAATAACTCTGGTAGAGACGAAGCAACAGCGTTAATTGTAGGTCCTTTTACACCTTCTCCGAAACCCCTAGTTAAATAATTGGCAGCAATATCAAAACTAAAAGAACATTGACGCATAATATAAATTGATAATACAATAAATAAAAGTGATATAATCATTACTGTTTTTAACTATGTTTTCTGATAAAATAAACTCCAAGTGATAAGCCTAAAATTGATAATGCAAAATAGGCCATGTGAACAGGTTCCTTAAAATCACCAGAAATTTTTAAAATACGTTCAAAGAATGAAACAATTAAGACCATTATAATTACTTTAATTATCCTATTTTTTAGTTCTTCTAAATTTTCAATCTCAAGAATTGTAACTGCTTCATCTCTACGAGCAATATCAATTTTAGAAATAAATAGTTCATAAATACCAAAGCCAAAAATTAAAAGTACAACAGCTATTAGAAATAAATCAATAGCTGTAATTAATTTATACAATAACTCTGAGTGGTCTTGAGTTTCTCCAGATATTAATGGTGGTAATTTAGAAAATAAAGTGTGTAAAATCTCATAACTTCCAAGCACAAATAATGCTACTGATCCAAGAACAGAAAATATTACAGCTAAAATCACTGTATATCTAGTACTCCAGAGAATTTTCTCAAACAGACGTTCAATAAATGATTGTTTTTTTTTGACTTCAAATTTTGAATCTACCGCAATATCATTTTTTTTCATATTGTTTGAAATTAAATAAAATTATTACGCTAAGGTAACTATTAATAATTTATGACCACACTTTACGGGTCTACAAAAAAACAAACCCCTAAAATCACTTGATTAATAGGGGTTAATTTGAAGCGGAGAGAGAGGGATTCGAACCCCCGGTACATTGCTGTACAATGGTTTTCAAGACCACCGCATTCGACCACTCTGCCATCTCTCCAAAGAGGTCACAAAAATAGAAATATTTTCAAAAATGATGTTGATTTTATAATATTTTTTCGTACAATATTTCTAATTGTTTTTTGTTATTTAGCCACACAATTTTTAAGATTGAAAAATACTGTTCTAAATATTACATTCAAACTCATTTCACTTCTTCCTGTTTGGATTCTATATATTATCTCGGATATTCTTTATCTTTTTATATATAAAATAGTTAGATACAGAGTAGATGTTGTATCTGGGAATCTTCATAAATCTTTTCCTAGGAAAACTCATAAAGAAATAAAAGACATTCAAAATAAATTTTATAGACACTTTTTTGATGTAATTGTAGAAAGTATAAAAGCTGTTACTGCCTCAGAGCATTTTTTACGAAACAAAGTTATCTTTAAAAATATTGAATTATTTGATAAATATTATGAGAAAAATCAATCTATCGTACTTGCCGTATCTCATTATGGAAATTGGGAATTGGGAATATTAGGCATATCATTAAATTCAAAACAAAAAATGATGGGAGTTTACAAAAAACTGAATAACACTTTTTTTAATGATTTCGTGAATAAATCAAGAGGGAAATTTGATGCAGAATTAATAGAAATGAAAGAGACTTACAGATATCTAATCAAGAAAAAAGAGGAATGTAAGATTATCGGATTACTAGCTGACCAATCGCCAGTAAAAAGTGAATCTAATTATTGGACTACATTTTTAAATCAGAAAACTGCTGTATATTTAGGCCCTGAAAAAATATCTAAAAAATTCAAGTATCCTGTTTTGTTTTGTAGTATGAAAAAAGTAAAAAGAGGATATTATGAGGTTTTTATTGAGGAACTATGTACAAATCCTGAAAAAACTTCAGAGGGTGAAATTACGTCCATTTATTTACGAAAAGTAGAAGAAAAAATAAACGAACAACCTGAATATTGGCTTTGGACACACAGAAGATGGAAACACAAAAAATGAAAATATCAGTTGTCATACTAAATTGGAATGGTAAAATTTGGTTAGAAAAGTTTCTAGACAACGTTATCGAAAACAGTAAAATTGCTGATATTGTGGTAGTTGATAATAACTCTACAGATAATTCAATTACTTATTTAACAAAAAATTATCCAGCAATACGAATTATTAAAAACAAAGGAAATTACGGATATGCTAAAGGATACAACGAAGCTCTAAAACAAATCGACTCAGAATATTTTATTTTACTTAATTCAGACATCGAAGTAACTAAAAATTGGATTTCTCCTGTTATTGATTTAATGGAAAAAGACAAAAAAATATCAGCTTGTCAACCTAAGATATTAGATTATAATAATAAAAAAAGGTTTGAGTATGCGGGCGCATGCGGAGGATTTATAGATAAACTTGGATATCCATTCTGCAGAGGAAGAATATTTAATCATTTAGAAAATGATAGTGGTCAGTATAACGATTCTATTGAAATTTTTTGGGCTACTGGTGCATGTATATTCATAAGGTCTTCTCACTTTTTTGAAATTGGAGGACTAGATGATGATTTTTTTGCTCATCAAGAAGAAATAGATCTTTGTTGGAGATTTAAAAATAAAGGATATAAAATATTTGTAGAACCCAAATCTGTGGTATATCATGTTGGAGGAGGAACTTTAAAAGTTGGATCTCCATTTAAAACTTACTTGAACTTTAGAAACAATCTTTATATGTTATTTAAAAACTTACCTCTTGCACTTTTATTTGTTATAATACCAATTAGGTTAGTATTAGATGGCGTGGCAGCTTTGACATTTATAAAACAAGAAAAAGGAATTAAACATATAATATCAATTGTTAAAGCACACATTTTCTTTTACCTAAAAATACCAGAATTGATTCGAAAAAGAAGTTATATCTGTCAAAAAAACAATTTAATTGGACAAATGAAATTTTCAATTATAATTAAGAGTAAAATTAGAAGAATTAAAGAATTTTCAAAATTTTAATATATTATTTCAATAAACTCTAAGTCCTAATAACATATCATAAATAAATAGGGAGTATTAATTTTGTTTTAAACTTAATAAAACAGTTTTATATGAATCTAAACCAAGTCCACAAATAATAGCTTTACAGTTTTTTGAGATTAAAGAGTTTCTTCTAAATTCTTCTCTAGAATAAATATTAGAAATATGAATTTCATAAACTGGAGTTTCAATTGCTTTTATACAATCTGAAATAGAAACTGAAGTATGAGTATATCCTCCCGCGTTTAATAAAATTGCGTCATAATTAAACCCAACCTCTTGCAACTTATCAATGATTTCTCCTTCAATATTTGACTGAAAATACTCTAATTTTAACTCAGAAAATTCTTGTTTTAAATTATTAAAATAATCTTCAAATGAAATATTACCGTAAATAGACTTCTCTCTTACACCTAATAAGTTTAAATTTGGTCCGTTAATAATAATAACTTTCATAATACAGCTAAAATACAAAATGAGTTGGAAAACATCTATAAAAGAATTTAAAACATATTTAAGAATCGAAAGATCTCTATCAGATAACACTATTGATTCATACATTAGAGATGTAAAAAAACTCTCCTATTTTGCTGAAAAAATTAACAAAAGTGAATTAAAAATAAACAAATCTGACATTAAAGATTTTATAAAAGAAATTAACGAGGATGAGATTTCACCAAGAACTCAAAGCAGAATTATATCAGGGATTAAAGCTTTTTACAAATATTTAATACTTGAAGATTACATCAAAATAAATCCAACCGAATTAATTGAAAGTCCCAAGATAGGAATGAAGCTTCCCGACACACTTTCAATACATGAAATTGATTCTTTACTTTCAGCAATTGATTTGTCACACCCACAAGGACAAAGAAATAGAGCAATTCTAGAAGTTCTTTACAGTTGTGGTTTAAGAGTGTCAGAGCTTGTAAACCTAAAACTATCTAATATTAGATTCAACGAAGGGTATGTAAAGGTGTTAGGAAAAGGAAACAAAGAAAGATTTGCTCCTATTGGAAGTTCCGCTTTAAAATATTTAAAAATTTATTTAAAAGAAGTAAGGATTCATCAAAATATTAAAAAAGACAGTGAAGACATTGTATTTTTAAATAGAAGAGGAAATAAACTTACAAGAGTTATGATTTTTACTATAATAAAACAATTAGCAGAAAAGATTGGATTAAAAAAGAAAATTAGTCCACACACCTTTCGTCATAGTTTTGCTACTCATTTAATTGAAGGAGGTGCTGACTTAAGAGCTATTCAAGAGATGTTAGGACATGAAAGTATAACAACTACTGAAATTTACACTCATCTTGATAGAGAATTTTTAAGAGATGCTATATTGACTTTTCATCCAAGAGCATAAATGCAACTAAAACACAACATACTAAAACTTTATCTACTGAGGGGATTTTTGTGGTTTATGTTAGCTATGCCTATTATAGTGTTATTCTTTCAAGAAAACGGATTAACTTTAATGGAAGTAATGATTTTACAATCAGTTTACTCATTTACAATCGCTATCACTGAAATACCTTCTGGATATTTTGCAGATTTTTTTGGAAGGAAAAATTCACTTATTTGTAGTACAATACTTACCTTTTGTGGATATTTAATATTCTCTAATTTTTCAAGCTTTGAGTTTTTTGTTTGCGCTCAAATAATTATTGCTTTAGGAGGTAGTTTAATGTCAGGAGCAGATTCAGCGCTAATGTACGATACATTATTAGAAATCAAAGAGGAAAAACAATACACGAAAATTGAAGGAAGAACATACGGCATTGGTAATTTTTCTGAGGCAATCGCAGGATTACTAGGTGGTTTGTTAGCAACATCATCCCTATTGCTTCCTGTACAAATTCAAACTGCTATTTTATTTTTATGTATCCCAACAGCTGTTAGTTTAGTAGAACCAAGTATTAAAAAAGAAGATAAGATAAATAAAGGATTCCATTCTATCTTAAAAGTAGTTAAGTTTTCTTTGATAGAAAATATTAAACTTAGATTGCTTATCATTTACTCATCTATAATGGGAGTAGCTACACTATCAGCTGCTTGGTTGGCACAACCATTTTTCAAGAGTATTGACATATCACTTGTATATTATGGTGTGTTGTGGGCTTTTTTAAATGTTACTGCTGGATTCAGTTCTGTAAACTCATACAAATATGAACAAAAATACAATACCCCAAATCTGCTGCTAATTCTTGGGATATTAATGAGTTTATCATTTTTTGTTATTTACTTTTTACCAAACTATTATGGATTAATTCTAATTTTTGCAATATACTACATGAGAGGAATAATAACACCATTACTTAAAAATCAAATCAATATTAATACAAAATCAAATATCAGAGCCACAGTAATGTCTGTTAGGAGTTTTATTCTCAGAATTTCTTTTGCTATTATTGCTCCAATACTTGGTTATTTAGCAGATAACAATAGTGTATATAATTCTTTTTTACTAATGTCTGTACTAATTATAGTTATTAGTAGTTTTTCAGCTGTTAAATTAAAAAACAACTTCTGATAATTGTAAACTTTTATTAAACTCCACAATATTTAAATCTAATTGATCAGAAAAGTAAGATATCAACTTTTCGGTGGGCATATTGCCTGTTAAATCGTCCATTGCCATAGGGCAACCTCCAAATCCCTTTATAGCAGAATCAAATCTTCTACATCCATTTTGAAATGCGGAATCAACTTTCTCTTTCCATGTATCTGGATTAGTATGGAAATGAGCACCAAATTCTATTTCAGAATATTCTGAAATTAAAGAGCTAAATATTGGAGAGATATTCTCGGGATTGGAAGCTCCTATAGTATCAGAAAGTGCAATAGTTTTTACATCTATAGTTTTTAATTTATTAGTAAGCTCTAATACAATTTCTGGATGATACTTTTCTTCATAAGGATTTCCAAAAGCCATAGACAAATATACTACTAGATTTTTGTTCTTCTGAATACATAAATTTTGTATTTCTTGTAAAGAATCTAAAGCTTCAGATATAGTTTTATTCGTATTTCTTTTCTGAAATTCCTCCGAAACAGAAAGTGGAAAACCTAAATAATTAATTTCCTCAAACATACAAGCTTGATTAGCTCCTCTATAATTTGCAATAATAGAAAGTAATTTACTAGCACTGTTATGTAAATTTAAAGACCGCAATACTTCAGCTGTATCATTTAGTTGAGGTATAGCCTTGGGAGACACAAATGAACCAAAATCGATTGTATGAAATCCAACCTTTAATAATTGATTAATATACTTTATTTTTAGTTTCGTTGGAATTAACTCTTCAATACCTTGAAAAGCATCTCTAGGACATTCAATAATTTTGATTTTAGAATTCATCTTTTAACATAGATTTATTTATTCTTTTTACAAGGGACGGTCCTTCATATACAAATCCAGTATAAATTTGTACCAAAGAAGCTCCAGCTTCAATCTTTTCAAGGGCGTCCGCTTCAGAATGAATGCCGCCTACTCCAATTATTGGAAAGGAAGAATTAGACTTTTCAGATAAATATCTTATGACCTGGGTAGATCTTTCTTTTACTGGTACCCCACTTAATCCCCCATTACCAATGGATTTAACCTTATTTTTATTTGTTTTAAGAGAACTTCTATCAATTGTGGTATTAGTTGCTATAACACCGTCAATTTTAGTATCTTTAATTATCTGAATTATATCATTTAACTGTTCATTTGTTAAATCAGGAGCAATCTTCAATAGAATTGGTTTTCTCTGTTTCTTATTATTATTTAACTCCTGAAGAGAATTTAACAAATTGGTCAAAGGTTTTTTCTCCTGCAAATCTCGCAACCCTGGGGTATTAGGTGAACTTACGTTTACAACAAAATAATCAACATAAGGAAAAAGAGAATTAAAAGAAATAATATAATCTTTGTTAGCATTTTCATTTGGAGTGAGTTTATTTTTACCAATATTTCCTCCAATAATAATATTAGATTTTCTTTTTTTTAATCTATTAATCGCATCATCAACACCATTGTTGTTAAAACCCATCCTATTTATGATGCCTGAGTCCTCTTTTAACCTAAATAGTCTTGGCTTTGGATTTCCCTCTTGAGGCTTAGGTGTTAGAGTCCCTATTTCAATAAATCCAAATCCAAATGAAGAAAGTTCATCAATCAATTTCGCGTCTTTATCAAATCCTGCTGCTAATCCTACTGCATTTGGAAAATTTAATCCAAAAACCTTTCTTTCTAATTTTTTATCTCTTATACAGAATCTAGTTCTCCAAAACCACGATATTAAAGGAATTTTATATCCAATTTTTATGAGGTTAAATGTAAGGTGGTGTATTTTTTCTGGATCAAATAAGAAAAGAAAATAGCGGATTATCTTATACATTCAATTTTTTGGTGCAAAAATAGGATATTGAAACAATTAATTATGGATTTATCTCCTCAAATGAGTTATCATCATAAAAAACAACAATTTTTTTTATATTCTTAGTTTTTTCAATCCTTTTTCTTTCTTCACTTTTATTCATAAAACCTACTCCTGAAATAAGCCAATTTAAATTTAAATCAGGAAACGATGCCTCCATTTTTCGCAAAAAATCTACGGAAGGCTTATTTCTTCCTGATAAAATATGTGAAATTGTGGCTCGATTAACTCCAATTTTATCAGCAAAACTACTCGATTTTATTCTCTTACTTTCTATCCAATTTTTAATTCTATCGTGCACTTAAAAATGTTTTACATATGTCAACAACAAAAATATTAATTTAAATTAAAATGACATTTAAAATATATAAAATATAATAAATTTTAATTAATTAAATGTTAATATAAATATTATAAACATATGATTTTTAAATATATATAAAAATAATAAATAATTATTAAGAGTCAGCTTAAAAGAGAGTTTAATTTTGGATAAAAAGTGTTTACACAAGTAAATTTAATGATAAATTTGCGTGATTATTTTTAAAAATTATTAGAATGACTTTATTAGCAAACTAGCATAAATTGTTCTTGGAGAACTTGGTCCGTAAATGAAATTGCTATCTCTATTTTTACCACTATCAAAATCATTTTGATAATCATTAGTTATATTTTTAACTCCTAAACTATATTCTATATCCAGCCCTATCTTGTTAAGATTTTGAACATAAGTAAACTTTAAACCAACTACATTAAATATTTCTGAACTTTTATATTCATCATTTTCTTGTTCAATAGACCCACCCATGTGAACTAAATCCATTTTACCGGTGTTCACTATATTTGTTGAAAATTTAAACTTATTAGATGGAGTATAATTGATTGTCATATAACCATAATTACTGGGAGTTCTTAAAAAAAATCTTTTAGGATCTAAATTATCTGAGTAATTTATCGGATTGTCATATAACGAACTTTGAATTGTAAATCCTGACTCTATCTGTATTTTCTGAAAATAATTCGCTCTAAACTCTATGTTAGACCCCTTTACTGTAGCTCCATCTCCATTTCTTTTTACAAACATCTTTCCAAACTCATCCTCTCCAATAGGGTCTTGAAAAAAAATATTATTTATCCGTGTATAAAATCCCTCTATTGCAAGTCCGTAAATGTATTTTATTGATGATTTTTCATAATTGTATGACAAACTTAAACTTTTTGATCTCTCTTCTGTCAAATCATCAGCTAAATCAATTCTTGACACACCACCACCAGCAAAAGCAATATGCATATCTGAATCAAAAGCTTGAGGAGCTCTAAACCCTGTACTGTATGACATTCTAAACTGAGAATTCATTTTAAATTTACATAAAAGAGAAAATCTTGGACTAAAAATAAAATCATCTAACGAAGAATGTTTATCAAGTCTAAAACCACTTAAAAAATTAAAACCATCAGATATCTTCCAATCAGATTGTAAAAATGTTCCTAAAGTTTTTACTCTCTGGTCAATTAAATAATCATAAGCAAAAATTTCATCCATGACATAATCAGAATTATACTCTGAACCTATACTAAAAACATTAGATCCAAAAAAGTTTTCAATCTTATGATTTAATTGAAAACCTATTTGATTAGTTGTGTTTAAAGATGTTCCGTAAGGGGGGGCAGACAAATGAATATCATCTTGCGCACTACCAATCTCAGGCCTGATACCTGTATAGTGTTCTCTGAGCGTATGCTGAGAAGCTAGATACGTTATAAAGGAAGAAACTCCTTGATTAAAGTTAATTTGATAATCTAAATTACCTAACATTATATCATGATTTCTTTCTTCTGCTTGCATTGTTAAATGAGGGGCTCTACTAACCATTTCACCACCATATCTATACTCACTTATACTAGCAAAATTTACTTCCAATTTTTGATTTTTTGATGGCAAAAAGAAAAAATTAGTTCCAAAATTATTAATTTTTACTTTGGGGATTTCAGAATAATTATCATTATTATAATCGTACCAATCTCTAACTCTTTTATTTACAAAAAATGTAACTCCAGTATTTTTATTATCTGAGAGAACAGTAGTGTTCCCATGTAACACTTCATCGTCTGCTGAATTACATATAATAGAATAGTCATATCCAAAACTAAACCCGTCATTTTTAGGTACTTTTGTTATTACATTAACAATACCTCCAATAGCAGATGAACCGTACAATGAACTACCCCCACCTCTAACAATTTCTATTCTATCAATCATGTTTACAGGAATCTGATCCATACCATACATTCCTACTAATGGAGAAAATATGGGACGACCATTAATAAGAATCTGTGAGTAACCTCCAGATAATCCATTCATTCTAAGTTGTGTGTAGTTGCAAGTTTGACAATCTGTTTCAACCCTAATACCTGTTTGAAAATTTAGGCCTTCTGACAAGTTACAAGCTTGTACACTTTGCAACTGTCTACTATCAATCACATTAACAATCACAGGAGATTCATTTTGTCTTTTAAATGTTTTGGTACCTGTCACAACCACCTGATCTATATCGTATTTGGAAAATTCAACATTAATATCAAAAATATTTATTTCTTTTGTGACAACAACATATACTTTTTTTGTTTCTATACCAACTCCCGTTACAATAATATTAACACCTCCTAAATCTACATTTTTGATTTCATAATTTCCAAATTCATCAGCAGAAACACCATAATTAGTACCTTCTAATACTACACCCGCATAAGGAACAACTTTATTTTTAGAGGTAATCTTTCCTTTTATTGTCTGAGCATTTAAATTAATCTTAACAATCACAAATATCATTAACAATATGTAGATTTTTGTATTCAATTTTAAATTATTTACTGCAAATATCATTATTTTTAGACATGTCTAAAAATAAATTTATATTAATTTAATTATTATTTTTGTATCATGATTACATCAGCTGAAGAAAATTATTTAAAAGCTATATTATCTCTATCACTAAATGAAGGTGAAAAAGTTTCTACGAATGCCATATCAAGAGTAATAGGCACTTCAGCTGCCTCAGTATCTGATATGATTAAAAAACTTCAAGAAAAAAAATTAATTAAATACAAAAAATATCAGGGATTAGAATTAAGTGCTAAAGGGAAGAAAAAAGCTATTAATATTTTAAGAAAACACAGATTATGGGAAACATTTTTAGTAAATAATTTAAAATTCAACTGGGGAGAAGTTCACGATATAGCCGAACAACTTGAGCATATTAAGTCATCACAACTGATAGATAGATTAGATTCTTACTTATCTTTTCCTAAATTCGATCCTCACGGAGAACCAATTCCATCAAAAGAAGGAAAAATCCCAGTTAGAAATACAATAACATTAAATAAATTAAAAGTAAATGCCAAAGGAAAAGTCCTTGGAGTAACATTGGATGATAAATCTTTTCTAGAATATTTAACCAAATTAAATATTAAAATTGGAACAAATATTGAAATAATAGATAAAATAAGTTTTGATAAATCTCTTAACATAAAAATTGATAAAAAAAATCACCACATTAGTAATCAAGTTGGTGAGTACCTTCTAATCAAAGTTATTTAAAATGGAAAATTTAGAATTATACAAATGGTTTATAACACAAGGACCTATCATGCAGGCTCTATACGCTGGTCTGTTTACCTGGGGATTAACAGCTCTTGGCGCCTCGCTTGTATTTCTTTTTAAAAACTCAAGCAGAAAGGTTTTAGATATCTCACTAGGATTTACTGGAGGTGTTATGATAGCTGCAAGCTTTTGGTCCTTATTATCTCCAGCAATTGCTTATGTTGAGATGCAAAATGAAATCGGTCTTTCCTCAATACCCTCATGGATACCACCCGCAATTGGATTCTTTTTAGGAGCTTTATTTCTCTTCGCTTTAGATAAAATAATTCCACACTTACATATTTTTTCAAAAAGAGAAGAAGCTGAAGGAATGGAGACAAATTGGAGAAAAACTATTCTTCTTGTACTAGCAATTGCTCTTCATAACATACCAGAGGGTTTAGCCGTGGGTGTCGCCTTTGGAGCTTTAGCAAATCCTGAATTAACAGGTATGAGTGAAGTTTTTTCCATAGGTGCTGCTATTGCACTTGGTATTGGAATAGGAATTCAAAACTTTCCCGAGGGTTTCGCAGTATCAATGCCACTAAGAAGACAAGGAGTTAGCAGATGGAATTCATGGAAATGGGGACAAATGTCTGCGATCGTTGAGCCAATATTTGCAGTTATAGGAGCCGCAGTGGTCATGCAAGTGTTACCTATATTACCCTACGCTCTTGCCTTCTCGGCAGGAGCAATGATTTTTATTGTTGTTGAAGAGGTAATCCCAGAAAGTCAATCAGGAGGACATACCGATTTAGCAACAATGGGATTAATATTTGGATTTATAGTGATGATGGTATTAGATGTATCTTTAGGTTAAACCTTCTTCTTTTTACTATCTTTGCTTAAATGAATAATAATTTTATTAACATAAAGAATAGAAAAGCATCTCACGAATACGAACTTATTGATAAATATATTTCTGGAATAGTACTGATGGGTACAGAAATAAAATCTATCAGAAATTCACAAGTAAATATGTCGGACTCTCATTGCGTATTCATTGAAGAAGAACTTTGGATAAAGAATCTACATATTTCAGAATATGGAAATGGAGGATACACCAATCATTTACCTAAAAGAGATAGAAAATTATTACTAAATAAAAATGAATTAGAAAAAATACATACAAAAGTCAAGTTAAAAGGCGTAACTATTGTACCATTAAGATTATTTATCAATGAAAAAGGTATAGCAAAAATTGAAATCGCTGTAGCTAAAGGAAAAAAACTAATTGACAAAAGAGAATCCTTAAAGGAAAAAGATAATAAAAGAGATTTGGACAGAATTAGAAAAAACTTCTAAATGAAAAAATATATTTTACCAATTTTAGTTGTAACTTTAAGTTATTCTTGCAAAAAAGAAAATATACCTACCAATAAAAGCGCATCATTAAATTTTTCTAGCGACACTATTCTATTTGATACTATTTTCAGTTCAATTGGATCAACAACATTTCAATTAACAGTATACAACAACAACAACTTTGATATTTCAACAAACGTTAGACTATCGGGAAATACTGAAGGTAATTTTAGAATGAATGTTGACGGTGAAAGTGGAAACAATGTTGAAAGTATTGAAATTGCAGCAAATGATAGTATGTTTGTTTTCTTAGAATTAACAATTGACCCCACAAACACTAACACCCCCTATTTGGTTTCAGGTTCTATTTTATTCACTAATGGAAATAATCAACAAGATGTAAAATTAATAGCATATGGTCAAGACGCTTATTTTCACACTGCTAACACCTATGGAGAAATTATCAATGGAAATGATACAAGCAAATTTTATTATCACAAATTAAGTTGTGATGAAACTTGGAACAATGACAAACCTCATGTAATCTATGGATACGTGGTAGTTGATCCAGATTGTCAACTTACTATAAATGAAGGTACAAACGTATATCTTCATAAAAATTCTGGAATAATTGTTGGAAATCCTTTTTCAGACCAATCAGGAGGAACAATAAAAGTGAATGGAACACTTGGAAATGAGGTGACTTTTAGAGGAGATAGATTAGACTCTTGGTATGATTCGATCCCAGGTCAATGGGATAGAATTTGGTTGTATCCTGGAAGTATAAATAACGAATTTAATTATGTAAATTTCCAAAACGGAACAATTGCCATACATGCTGACACTATTGGAAACAATAATCCAAATACAATACTTAACAATTGTAAAATTGATAATATGTCAGCAATTGGAATTCTCGGCCAAGGAACTAGAATAGAAGTAAACAATACCATAATTACAAAATGTGGACAACACTCGGTTGTATGTAATATCGGCGGTGATTATTCTTTTAAACACTGTACCTTTGCAAATTATTGGAATTATGATTTTAGAAACTCTCCCTCAATAGTGATTAACAACTTTTATGAGGGAGCCGATGGAAATATTTATGTAAGAGATTTGAATTCTGCTTATTTTGGAAATTGTATAATTGATGGAAATCTTTCAACTGAAGTGTCCTTTCAAGAAAACGAAATTGGAAATTTCAATTATACTTTTGATCATTCCTTAATAAAAATTGATACCTTAGAAAACAATACAAATACATCAAATTTTAATAATGTTATAAAAAACAAATCACCTGAATTTATTAGTAAAAATCTATTTGACTTTCATCTTTCTAATGAATCTCCGTGTATTTCTTTTGGAGACTTTAGCATAACACAATCAGAAAATATTTTGTCTGATGACTTAGAAGGAAATATACGAGATAATACCCCAGATTTAGGAGTTTATAAAAAATTAGATTAAATTGAAATCAAAAAATCAATAGTATCTAGGTTGTCAGCATAATCCCATAAATTTGGTTTTTGTGTTTCTCCAAAATAAGTACTCTTTTTTATAATATTATTTTTACAAACTACACATTGTAAGAGGTCTACATTTTCATGTATGTAATCTTTAACATTTTCAATATTTTCATAGAATTCATAGTATAAAACTGCCACTGGAGATTGTATTGAGGAATCTTCTTTCATTAACAAAAATCCATATTCTGTAAGATTATGTCCTCCCATTAAAAAAATAGCCTTATTGTAGTCATAATTATTACTATATTTCTTATGATTTATAATTTCTTTATATTTATAAAACACATCAAACAACCTATTTAAATCATAATCTTTTGGCAGATACAACTTAGATACATTTCTACATCCTAGGCCAAAGTATAAAAATATATCTTCTGTTAAACTGTCTAGTTCTTGTTTAGTTTCTTTACCATCTAAAATCGCTATACTCCTTCTATTTTTCCTTATAATTTGAGGAACATTTTTGAAATAATATTCAAAATATTTTGCTGAATTGTTAGAGCCTGTCGCTATGACCGCGTCAAATTTTTTTACAGTAATATCATCGATATAATTTGACATAGAGCTGATATCAGGATTAATTTCACACATAACATCCCAAATGAAAGGAAACAGAACATTATCATTGGAAGAAAGTTTTACAATAGCGTTATTTCCGCTAATAATTACAGACATAAAATCATGAAATCCAACTAAAGGGATATTTCCCGCCATTATTACTAGAACCTTTTTTTTATGAGTTATTTCCGATAAATTATATGGAGTAATCCAAGCATCAAAGTTGTCAACTGACAGTTGCTCTGACAAAGATTTTAATGAATTCAAAATATTTTTTTCTGTAAACCAATTATTTTTAATCTCAGCCTCTTTAATTTTAATTTTTAAAGATTCTAGTTTATCTAATAAAAAATCGGCAGAAGACTTATCTAATTGGGAAAGAAAAATTCCTAATTTGATAAAACATTCAACTCTTTCCTTTAATTCCATTTTTCAACAAATTCACAAAGATTGAAAATAATGTAAAATTTACTCAATATCTAGGATAATAGCTCTGTAACTTTATCAGCTGCCTCTTGTAATAATATTACTGATTCAACTTTTAATCCACTATCATCAATAAGTTTTTTTGCTTCTTCGGCATTAGTTCCTTGCAATCTTACAATCAATGGAATATTTATATTTCCTATATTCTTGTACGCATCAACTATTCCTTGAGCTACTCTATCGCATCTAACTATTCCTCCAAAAATATTTACTAAGATAGCTTTTACTTCAGGATCTTTTAAAATTATTCTAAAAGCTTGTTCTACTCTTTTGGCGTCTGCTGTTCCTCCAACATCTAAAAAGTTTGCAGGATTCCCTCCCGCCATCTTAATTATATCCATAGTTGCCATTGCAAGTCCAGCGCCATTTACCATACAACCCACGTTTCCATCTAATTTTACAAAGTTTAGTCCATATTCACCCGCCTCTACTTCTGTTGGGTCCTCTTCTCTTATATCTCTAAAATTCAAATAATCCTTATGTCTAAACAAAGAATTATCATCAATGGTTACTTTAGAGTCAACTGCCATTATTTTATTGTCAGATGTTTTTAAGACAGGATTGATTTCAAAAAGTGAAGAATCAGTTTTGTCGTACGCTACATACAAAGAATGAACAAACTTTGTCATCTCTTTAAATGCTGTTCCACTAAGTCCTAAGTTGAAAGCAATCTTTCTACATTGGAAACTAGATATACCAATTTTTGGATCAATTTCCTCTGTGAAAATTAAATGTGGTGTGTCTTCTGCAACCTGTTCAATATCCATACCTCCTTCAGTTGAGTACATAATCATATTTCTTCCGTTTGATCTATTTAATAAAACAGACATATAAAATTCAGATGTTTCAGACTCACCTGGGTAATATACGTCTTCTGCAATTAATACCTGATGCACAGTTTTACCATTAGTGGTTGTTTGAGGAGTTACTAGCTGCATTCCTAAAATATCATTTGAAATAGATTTTACATCATCAAGTGACTTAGCTAACTTAACTCCTCCACCTTTTCCTCTCCCACCAGCATGTATTTGAGCTTTAACTACCCACCAATTTGTTCCTGTTTCTTTATGTAATTTAACTGCAGCTTCAACAGCTTCCTCCGAAGTTGATGCAACTATTCCTCTTTGTATTCTAACTCCAAAACTATTTAAAAGCTCTTTTCCTTGATATTCGTGTAAGTTCATATTTAATTTTTTATGTGTGCTAAAATAAAGTAATCATAAATATTACAAAGCTGAAATGATATAAAAGTTCTATTTTTGCAAAAATTTAATTTTAAAATGAGATACATAATTTTATGTCTTCTTTTATCATGTCACTATTTTTCATTTTCACAGTTTGAAAATAAAAAAAAATATTTGATAGAACAATGTTCAACTCCTCCTAAGATTGATGGGAAACTAAATGAACAGTTATGGAACGAGATAAATATTGCTACAGATTTTACTCAAATCGAACCTAACAACGGTCAATCTGAAAAATTTAGTCAAAGAACAGAAGTGAAAATTTGTTACGACAATAGAAACATTTATTTTGGTGCAATGATGTTTGACAGTTCTCCTGATAGTATTTTAAAAGAACTGTCTATAAGAGATGAGGAAAATAAAAATTTTGATGGTTTTGGTATATTCATTAATCCATTCAATGATGGACAAATTGAATATAAATTTTTTGTTACAGCTGCGGGAGTACAAATAGACGCAAAAATATCTCCTACAGGAGAGGATTTAAACTGGAGTTCCGTATGGAAATCATCAGTTTCTATTACAGACGATGGATGGATTGCAGAAATCGCTATACCATTCTCCTCACTGAGATTTGCAAATAACCCACAATCATGGGCATTAAATTTAACAAGAAATTTACGAAGAAACAGAGAAATATATTCATGGAATCCAATCAATGTATCATATCAAAATAGATCTTTGCAATCAGGATTACTTGATGGAATTTCAAATATAGAAACTCCATTAAGACTATCGTTTATGCCTTATTCATCGATTTATTTAAATAAATCTAATACAAACATTGACTTTCCTTATAATTACGGTATGGATTTAAAATATGGAATAAATGAGAGTTTCACTCTTGATATGACCCTAATCCCAGATTTTGGTCAAGTATCATCTGATTCTGAGATTCTTAATCTCACACCATTTGAAATTAAATATGAAGAAAAAAGACAGTTTTTCAATGAAGGTACTGAGTTATTTAACATTGGAGAAAATCTATTTTATAGTAGACGAATTCAAGATGATTTAATAAATGCAACCAAAGTCTCAGGAAGAACAAAAAACGGATTAGGATTTGCTTCCTTAAATGCAATAACTAACAAAACCCAAAATAGACCACTTTCAAACTTTAACGTAATGATTTTTGACCAAGCTTATGCTAACAACTCATCTATCAGTATAATGAATACTAATATGATTCAAAATGGAGAAGATTATGACGCTAATGTTACTGGATTATTTTCGAGAATAAATAACAAAAAAAATAGTTACTCATTTAAAAAATCATTAAAAATAAGTAACGAATACACAGACACCACAAGTGTCAAAGGATATTCTGGTTCTATTTCTCTGAGAAAAACAAAGGGAAGTTATAGATATGGTTTATGGTCTTACTTTGAAGACGATAAATTCAATCCAAATGACTTGGGTTATTTACAGTCAAATAATGAAATTAAATCAGGTCTTTCTTTAAGTCACCATCAGCTCAATGAAAATAAAAAGTTTATTAATTCAAAAAGCGAATTTGAATTAATATACTCTTCATTATTTGATGATGGAAATAATAATCAAAAATTTGTAAATCTTGATGTGAGTATAGATACGAGAATTACATTAAAAAATTATTTATCAATATTTGCTAAAATACAAGCGTTCCCTTTAGAAGGAATGGACTTTTATGAGTCTAGAACGAGTGATTTCAATAATCCGGTTGTTACATCTAAAATGTATAAAGGAAGACTATATTTATCCTCAGATTATCGTAAGAAATTCGCTTTAGATATTGGTTCAACTTTTGGATTATCTCCTCTGTACAACGGTACAAGTTTTTACTCGAGAATATCTCCAAGGTATAGATTTAATGATCAGATATCTATAAAATATGTTTTAGCTCTTGAAAATAGAAAAAATGATGTTGGTTATGTAACAAATGAAACTTTACCAATTTTAACAGAACCACCAACAACAAGAATTATTTTTGGACTTCGTAATGTTTACATGATGACCAACGTTTTGGAAGGAACGTACATACTAAATAACAAAATAGATTTCTCTACTAAAATAAGACATTATTGGAGTGGCTTTGAATACAAAAACAAATTTAATCAGTTGGATAATAATGGTTATTTATCTGAATTAGATTACACCGGTGGACATGATAGAAACTTTAATATCTGGACGATTGACATGTCCCTAAATTGGTGGTTTGCACCAGGAAGTCAAATGAGTTTTGTTTGGAAAAATGCTATGGAATATGATAATGATTTATTAGAAATGAATTTGTATAAAAATATAAATAACACTTTTAACACGATACCAGAAAATAGTTTTTCATTTAAGATTGTTTATTACTTAGATTATCTATATTTTCGTAAAAAATAATGATTAACACAACAAACATACATCTAAATTATGGAGACTTAAAAGTCTTGAAAGGAGTTGATATTGAAATCAAAAAAGGTGAATTTATTTCTATTGTAGGGGAATCAGGTGCTGGAAAAACAACTCTTCTTAACATTTTAGGAAGTCTAGAAAAGCCTTCAAGGGGTTCGGTAAAAGTTAATGGAAATGAAATCACAGAATTATCTGAAAAAGAACTTTCTAATTTTAGAAATCAAAATATTGGATTTGTATTTCAATTTCATAACCTTTTAGAAGAATTTACAGCTATTGAAAATGTGTGTTTACCTGGATTTATCTCCAATAAAAATAAAAATGAGATTATTAATAGAGCAACAGATCTTTTAAGAAAATTGAATATTTATGAAAGAAAAGATCATAAACCGAGTCAATTATCTGGGGGTGAAAAACAAAGAGTCGCAATAGCTAGAGCTTTAATTAATAATCCATTAGTTGTACTCGCGGATGAACCAACTGGTAATTTAGACTCAGAAAACTCAAAAAACCTTCATAAATTACTATTAAAATTAAACACTGAACTCAAACAAACTATCGTAGTGGTTACTCACAATGATGAACTAGCTAATATCACACAAAGGAAAATAGAAATAAAAGACGGAATAATAAAAAGACAATAATTTAATAAATAATAGTTAATTTAAGTTTAAAATTGTTTAATTTCGCACTTTGATGAGATTTCAAAACCCACACTTTCTATATTTTCTTTTTGCGATCCTAGTTCCAATAATAATTCATTTATTTAATCTGAGAAAACATAAAATTGTTTACTTTTCAAATGTTTCCTTTTTAAATAAAGTAAACTCAAATAAAAGAAAGAAAAATAAAATTAAACAACTAATTATTTTATTTAGTAGAATACTCATAATTACATCAGTTGTATTAGCCTTTTCAAGACCATATCTTCCAATATCAGATAATTTTGAATCTTCTGAGATTATAATTTACATTGATAATTCTTTTAGCATGAATAACATATCTCAGCAGGGAAGATTATTAAATGTTGCTAAAGAAAATGGAATCAAAATAATAGATAATTATAAAAATAAAAAGTTTAGAATCATCACTAATGATTTTAGTTCATCTGAAAACTTTGTTAAAAATTCTCAAGAGTCAAAGGATTATATTTTAAATATATCTAATTCACAAAAAAATAGGACATCGGAAGATATTCTTAAAAAAATAGAAAATATTTCAACAAATTCACATACGTTATTTATTATCTCTGATTTTCAAAAAATCAGCTATAATCTTAGCGATTTATTAAACACAGATTCTTTATCAAGAAGAATACTTATTCCAATAAAAAAACTGACAAATAATAATATAAAAATTGACTCTTGTTACATAAAAACCCCTATCATTAACAATGTCAACTCCAATAGTATTTTTGCAAAAATCACTAATCTGTCCTCAAAAACCCAAGAAGACATATTAATTAAACTTGAAATCAACAACGAGCATAAAGCTCAACAAATAATTTCTTTATCAGAGAAACAAACCCAAGAAGTTGAGCTAAACTTCAACATCAAAAATGAAAATTATATTAATGGAGTAATTAGCATCGAAGATTACCCAATTCACTTTGACAATAAAATGTATTTTAGTATTAACATAAACTCTATACATAAAATATGTCAAGTGTCTGAGATTGAAAATAAAAATATCTCAAAAATTTTTAAAAATGAAGATAAAATAGTCTACACTAATCAACAAATAAATAAATTGGATTATAATTTGTTAAAAAATCAAAATCTTATAATTCTAAATGAAATTGCAAATTTTAGTTCAGGATTCATAAATTTTCTTAAAACATTTGTTGAAAATGGTGGTAGTATCTGCGTAATACCAAGTATTGAATTAAATAAAGAAAATTATAACACTCTTCTGAAATCAATTGGAACTGATTTAATCAAAAATAATATAAAAACTAATATAAAAATATCAAAAGTTAATAATAATCACAAGATATTTAATAATGTTTTTACAAAAAAGAAACTTGATAAAGATATATTTCTACCAAGTACAAATCAATATTATTCATTGGATAAATACAGAAATACAATAAATGAAAGAATATTCACTCTAGAAGATGGAAATAGTTTTTTAAAATCCTTTAATAAAGGGATGGGAGAAGTTTTTCTTTTTTCATCCAGTCTTTCTAATGAAGCTAGTTTTACAAAACATGCCCTATTCGTAACTACGTTCTACAATATGGCTATACAATCAGCTAGTTCAGAAAATTTATATTACACAATAAATAAAAAAAATCAAATTAAATTGAAAAATTATAATCCTAACTTAGAAAATATATATCATTTAAAATCTGAAAATACTGATATTATTGCTGAACATAAGATTGAAAATAAAATTCAATATTTATCCACACATAATCAAATTAAGAAAGCTAATCATTACCAACTAACTCAAGAGGACGAATTATTATCATACATTTCTTTTAATTACGACAGAGAAGAATCCAACACTGATCAATTTCAAGAGAGTGATATCCTTAATTTCATTAATTTGAATAAAATTTATAACATATCAATATTTGACTCTAGTATTAATTTACAAGAGAATATTGAAAAAATAGATAAGAATAAAGAATATTGGAAATTCTGTATTTTACTATCGTTAATATTTATACTGATTGAAATTTTACTAATAAAAAATATAATAACATGAACATAATAATAAAATCAACTAAAATTATTGATGTTACGTCTAAATATCATAATAAAATTAAAGATGTATATATAGAAGACGGAATCATTAAGAAAATTGGAGATAAAATTAGTAAAAAAGGTGTTCAAGAATACTCCTCTAAAAACCTACATATGTCCGTTGGGTGGATGGATATGCATTGCAACTTCCGTGAACCTGGTTATGAATATAAAGATGATTTAAATTCTGGAATACAGTCAGCAACCAATGGTGGATTTACTTCAGTATTATTAATGCCTCAAACAAATCCAGTAATTGATAATAAGTCATTAGTAGAATTTATTAAAAACAATACAAAACAGAGCATCATCGATGTATACACTTCTGGGAGTATTACAAAAAGTATAGAAGGAAATGATTTGGTAGAAATGCGAGATATGAATTCTGCTGGTTGCAGAGTATTTACAGATGATAAAAAATCTTTAAATAGAAATGATGTAATGAAACTCGCACTGATTTACAGTAAAGATTTTGATGGTTTAATTATGAACTACCCAAACGACAAAAGTATCTACAATGACGGAAAAATGAATGAAGGGGTCATTAGTACTAAATTAGGATTGAGAGGTATACCAAATATATCAGAGGAAATTATGGTAGATAGAGACATTTCATTAGCTAAATATACTGACGGAAATCTACATTTATCATATATTTCTACAGAAGAGTCTGTGAATAAAATAAAAAAAGCTAAAAAAGAAGGGCAAAAAATAACATGTGATGTAAGTATTAATAACTTAATTTTATCTGAGGAAAAACTGATTAATTTTGATACTAGATACAAATTACTACCACCACTAAGAACTAAAAAAGACAACTCTGCTCTTGTAAAAGGATTGAAAAATAAAACTATCGATGTAATTTGCTCTGACCATTCTCCAGAAAACATAGAAAATAAAAAGATAGAATTTGATAACGCAGCATTTGGTATTATTGGCCTAGAAACTTTATTTGGACTTTTAGGAAAGTATTTAAGTGATAAATTGACTCTAGAAGAAATAATTGAAAAGATTTCTTCTAACCCAAGAAAAATCGCTTTAAAAGAAATTCTTAAAATTGAAGAAGGAGAAAAGGCTAATATTACCTTATTTGATCCAGAATTAGAGTGGGAGTTCAATAAAAAAGATATTAAATCAAAATCAATTAACACTCCATTTATTGGAGAAAAGCTTAAAGGAAAAGCACTTGCAATCTACAATAACGATCAATTTTTTGTTATTGATTAATAAAGTTAATAGTTTTTTCTACCACAAACTGCATGTCAGGTGGTAATGTATTTGTGTTATATGGGTGTGACGCCCCAAAAACATGATCAGCTCCATTTAGAATACATAGAACAGAACTTGAATTCCATTTGTGAATATCTTTAGCTTCATCAACTAAAACTGTAGAATCTGAATCTCCATGAACAATTAACTGAGGTATGGTGAGGCTAATAACTGCTTTTCTGATATCTAATTGATCTCTATTTTTTATGCAGTCTTCATAAAACTGAAGATACATTGGCATATTTTGTTTAGTTCTTCCATTATATACATATATAACACCTTTTTCTTTCCATAAATTAATTCTCTCCTCATCCATTCTGTTCAAAAAATTAGACGGTGAAGCCCAACTAACTATTTTTTTAACTCTTGGATCAATACTTGATTTGAGTATAGAGATTCCCCCTCCTCTACTATGACCTAAAAGTGTAATCTCTGGATTTTTAATTTTATCGTATACAAAATCTATAACCTTATTTAAATCAAATAGTTCTTTTGAAAAATTATTGTTTCCAAAAGATTCTAAGTCATCGAAAACAGTTGGGTTATCTAGAGTTGTTCCGTTATGAGAAAAATTAAAATTTATAAATACAAAATTATTTTCCGCAAAATATCTTGATACTAATGGAAAACATCCCCAGTCTTTAAATCCTTTAAAACCATGAGAAAATATAACCACTTTCCTATTAACTAATTTTCCTTTGTAGGTTAACTCCAATAACATTTCCTTAGAGTTGCTTCCTTTTATTGTATATTTCATGATATTTATATTACATTAATTCATCTAATTCCATCCATCTTAGACTCTTTTTATCTATAAGCTTAACTAGATCTGATAGTCTCTTGGAATTTTCAATAATTTTATCAACTTCTAATTCGGGACTTAAAAGAGACTCCTCTAGTTGATTTTTTTCTGATTCTAGTTTTTCTATTTCTTTTTCAAGTTCTATATATTCACGCTTTTCTTTATATGAAACTTTTCTTTTATCTATTTTTTTATTTTGTATTTTTTTCTTTTTCTCTTCAAATTTACTTTGTTTCTCTTCATTTTTTTGCAAATCTCTATATTCCGAATAATTCCCATAGAAATCATTAATTATTCCATCTCCTTTAAAAACAAACATATGATCGCTTAATCTATCCATAAAATATCTATCATGAGAAACTATAATTAAACAACCATTAAAATCTATTAGGAATTCTTCAAGTTTGTTTAGAGTAAGTAAATCCATATCGTTTGTCGGTTCATCTAATATCAGGAAATTAGGATTTTTCATCAAGACAGTTAGTAAATAAAGTCTTCTTTTTTCCCCTCCGCTCAATTTACTTACAAAAGTATATTGCATTTCTGAATTAAACATAAAATGTTCTAACATCTGTGAAGCTGATATTTTACTTCCGTTTGAAAGAACAACTACATCTGCAATCTCATTTAATACTTCAATTACTCTTTTATCCTCCTTTAGTTTTAAACCTTCTTGAGAAAAGTATCCGTATACAATTGTTTCTCCAACATTTACTTTTCCACTATCAACAGATTCTTTTCCTGTCAATATATTTAAAAAAGTACTTTTGCCTACTCCATTATTACCTAATATTCCAATTTTTTCTCGTTTTTTAAAAGTGTAACTAAATCCATCTAAAATACAGAGGTCATCATAATATTTTCGTATATTTTTTAACTCAAGTATTTTTCCACCCACTCTTCTCATTTTTACTTCTAGATTTAATTCTGATTTCTTCTTTACTGACTTCGCTTTTTCTTTTAATCTTTCAAAACTTTGTAATCGAGATTTTGACTTTGTAGTTCTAGCTTTAGGAGATCTCCTGACCCATTCTAACTCTTTTTTCATGAGTTTATTAGCTTTTTGTATCTCAACATCAAAATTAGTTTCTCTTTCTTCTCTTTTTTTTAAAAAGTAAGAGTAATTTCCTTTGTGATGGTACAGTTGACCGTTTTCAAGTTCTAAAATATGATTACAAACATTTTCTAAAAAATATCTATCATGTGTAACCATTAATATTGTTGATTTCTTTTGAGAAAGGTATTTTTCAAGCCACTCAATCATTTCTACATCTAAATGATTCGTAGGTTCATCTAATAGCAAAATATCAGACTCTTCAATTAATAAGAGTGATAATGATAATCTTTTCTTTTGACCTCCAGATAAACTTCCTACTTTCTGATTTAAATCAGTTATTTTAAATTTACTTAATATTTGTTGAATTTTTCTATTATAGTCCCACGCAGAATAACGATCCATTAACAAGGTTAATTCTTCAACTTTTTTTTGATTTTTATCTGAGAAATCTCCTGTTTGTAAAACTAAAGCTTTTTCATACTCAGAAATCAATCTACTTACTCTACTTTTAGCACTATCAATCAATTGTTGAATAGAAAGATTCTCATCTAGAATAGAATCCTGAGAAAGATAACCAACCTCTATTCCTTTACGAAATATAACATTTCCAGTAGATGAAACATCTTTTCCAGCTAAAATTTTTAATAGTGAAGATTTGCCAGTACCATTGTTAGCAACAAGTGCCATTTTATCCCCTTTATTTAAACCAAAACTTAAATTAGAGAATAAATTACGAGCCCCAAACTCTTTAGAAAGATTCTCTGCAGAAAGTAAATTCATAACTCATAAATTAGATTATCTTTTTTTTCTTCTGTTAGCTCCTATATCGCCTCTACTTTTAGGTTTTTTATACTTTATTCTCCTCTCTCTTCTCCACTTATCTCTGTCATTAACTTTCATGTTTTTCATTTTCTTCTCATGAAACGCAGGATTCTTCTCAACTTTTTTAATATTTCTGAAGAAATTTTTCCCGTTTGCTTTGTGTTCTTCTTCAGTTAGTTGTTGAGTTATTTCTACACAATCAGGAATTTCTAATTCAGGGATTTCATATTGCATTAAATTTTCAATATACCCTTTATATTTTTCTTCTCTTTCTGTGAAAAAAAGAATTGATTTACCCTTCTCTTCCGCCCTTCCAGTTCTACCAATTCGATGCATATAATTCTCAGGATATTTTGGTGTATCAAAGTTTATCACATGAGTTATTTTATCTAAATCTAAACCTCTAGCAATAATATCAGTCGCTACTAATACCCTACAACTCCCCTCATCATATTTTTTAATAGATTTAAATCTATAATTTTGAGATTTATTAGAATGAATTACTGCAACATCGGACGCATAAAACTCTTCTAACTGATTAAATAATCTGTCAGCAATCTTCTTAGACGAAACAAAAACTAACACCTTTTTCATCTCATCTTTATCGCTTAATAAATAAGATAATAAATTTAACTTAGTATAGTAATTAGGAACTTTATATTTAGTTTGAAAAATGTTATCTAAAGGAGTACCACTTAATGCTATTTGAATCTTATCTGACCTTTTAAAATAGGAGTTAATTAAAATATCTACTTCTTCCGTCATGGTCGCAGAGAACATAATGTTTTGTCTTTTTTCTGGTAATAAATCAAATATGTTCATTAATTGAGGACGAAATCCTAAATCTAACATTACATCAACCTCATCAATTACTAACTTTTTAATTTCTTTTAATCTTAATGCTCTACATAAAGCTAAATCATACAATCTACCTGGAGTGGCTACAACAAT
>Ga0160423_10000731_pt1 | contig 27306 bp, 35 predicted proteins | sample CRUFie14St8metaG_FD_108191 | JGI IMG/M metagenome (GOLD analysis project Ga0160423, IMG submission 108191) | Marine microbial communities from the Costa Rica Dome - CRUD Field 142mm St8 metaG | ecosystem: Environmental > Aquatic > Marine > Oceanic > Photic zone | place: Costa Rica: the Eastern...
TGTGCAAATTTAGTATATTATACACATCAATAACATCTTTTTTTATAATATGTCGATAACCATAGCTTACAATAAAATTTGGATTTATTTTTTTTATTTTTTCTAAAGTTAATTTTTCTTGGCGCACGTCGACATCAAACCCTTGATTATAAAGAAAGTCAACTAGTTGCGTATGAGGCCCCAAGTATAAAACTTTTTTCATAATAATCCTTCTGTTAATATTTCATCTTCTTTAATATCTTGTGTTACGGTTTTTCCTAAAATATCATAATATTTTTCAGCAGAAATTGAGTTTTCTAGCATAGGACGTTTGGTTGTAATGTTTTTTGTAGTTAATACTTCTCCTTTTCTGATATCAGACAAAGCAACTACTGATCGGCGGGCTGTACTAAATTCTTTCTCACTCTCCGTATAGACTTGATTTTTAATCCCCAAGCACCTTTCTGCATCTCGTATATTGTGAATCATCTGACTTAACTCATCTGGCTCAATGGCGAAAGGGTGGTCTGGCCCCTCCAATGATCTACTTAGAGTATAATGCTTTTCGATTACAGAGGCCCCTAAAGCAACTGCCAAGGGAGGAACCAGAATTCCAGTAGTATGATCAGATAAGCCAACTTTTGTATTTTTAAGCCATTTGTGATTTTTGCTTAAATTTTTAAATATTTCTATACTTCCTAAATTAATGTCATCTAGGGGAGTAGGATAAGCACTATTGCAGTGTAAATATGTCACATCAGGATTACTAGAAAAATCATATGTACCAAGATGAACTCTGGAATCTTTCATAACTTCTGGTCCCAAAATCCATTGTTGAACTTTCGTCATTGTTTGATGATTAGCTCCGGTCCCCAGAGACACAATTAGGGGAAGACCTGTTGAAGCCACATATCTAACCCAGCGCGGGTCGGTTGCTTCAAATCCAGCAATTTTAAGTCTTTTAACGCCAAGATTATATAGTTCATCAACAGCGCGTTCATCAAATGGAGTTGACATAAATTCAATACCAAGGTCATCACAATACAGTTTCAAGTCTCGCTGCCAAGACCTAGGAAGTTCAATGTCTTTAATTAACTTTGTTATATCTTTGTATCCGGCAAAGTCTGGTGTATATTTGGAATACAAAGTTTCTGCTGAATAAGTTTGAAATTTTACTGCATCAGCACCTGCATCTACAGCTTTTCTGATTAATTCCGTAGCCATACACCAGTCACGATTGTGATTGGCGCCGGCTTCAGCAATGATAAATGTTTTACTCATATTTTAAAACTACTCCACAGAGGCAAATTTAATATAGCAGAATGCATCAATTCCAAAGCTGGAAGCTCTTGACCATTATTAAAATAAGAAGTCTTATGGAGCATAGGATACATTCTTGTCAAATCTTTATTAATTATAACATCGTTTGCATCTATTGTCAAGGTTGTTGCGAAATAAAATGATGATTTATTGTCATGAGGCATCAAGCATCCAACAAAGTCATCTAACAAAATATCATAGTTTCTTCTTCTGATTGATAGATTTTCCTCGTATCTTGCAAGCTGCGTTAGTCCGATTGTTGCATTTAAGTTGTTCATATAGAATTTAAAGCCGCCATGGTCTCCAATATCATAAGAAAACCCATCACTTACTCTACCAAAGTTGCGATATAATCTAAAATAATCATTAGCTTGTGGATTATTTGTTGATATCATTCCTCCATCAGATGTGCAAATGGGCTTATAAGGATGGAACGAAAAAAAGACAAAATCAGATTTAATTGTAGGAGTTACACAATGAGCAGAATCAACAACAATAACCTCCTCGTAGTGACTGGTGGCGAAAAAAGCATCAAAACCATCGATATTACTAACTCCACCATAAAGCACAGGCATTACCACTGGGGTAATGCCTCCGTCCGTATATCTTTCACATCGTTGCCGTCTTTGATTTTCATAATCCTCTACACTGAACTGAAGTTCATCGTTTACATCGACAAAGATTAATTTGTGGCCAAAATGCTTTGCTGCCCAAGCTGGAGATGTGAATCCTAGAGATGTTGTGTAGACATCACATTCACCATATGTATCTCTTAGATAAGAAAATATCATAAAAGCAGAAGCGGAAGCGCTGTTTGTTGCAATATTATATTTTTTGTTTGAAAATGACATAAATTCGTTTTCAAATAGAGGTACGTTATCTCCAAAACCTAAAGACCCTTTCGATAGAACATTACTTATTTTATCTATATCTTCAGGATGTATTGACGTTTCAAAGATTTTCATTTTTTTTACCCTAGTTGGCATCCTCAAGGCCTCGAATAATCAAGGAGACTAAATCATCGATATCATTATTTAAATGCAGAGAAGAGTTAAATTCTTGGCCGATATAGCGCTTTTCATGCGAATGAACCTTGTTCGTATATTGTGGCAGAACAGCCAATAGCTTAGTGTTAATTTCCTTAGTAAAAGGAAGTTCTGTTTTTGAAAGCATATCTTCGTGGAGTTTTTCGCCGGGGCGCATTCCAATATTTTTGATAACAATATCTTCTTTGCCAGTCATTTCTTTTACTGCGTCGATAATTGTATTCATGGAAAAAGACTTAATCTTAGGAATGAACACTTCTCCACCTTCAGCGTATTTAAGGGCACTTAACACAGTATCAACTGCATCCTCTAAGGTGAATAAAAACCTGCTACATTCTTTAGAAGTAACCGTAATTTCTCCATTTTCAGCAATTTGCTTAACCCAAAGTGGAATAAACGAGCCTCTAGAAGCGATCACATTTCCATACCTAACAGAAGCAAAAATCGTAGAATCAGAATTGTAGTCATAGTTTGTGAAAATTCTTTCAGCGATAAATTTAGAAGACCCATATACGTTTACAGGCTGACAGGCTTTATCTGTGGAGATAAGGACACATTTTCTAATTCCATTGTTTAGTGATGCGATTGCAACGTTTTCACTGCCGTACACATTAGTTTTCATGCATTCGTCTGGATGGAACTCCATATCGTCAACTCGCTTCAATGCAGCCGTATGAATCACATAGTCAGGCTTATGGATTCTCATTGTAGTATCAAGCTTTTGGAAATCTCTTACGTCGCCGATAACACATTTTACTCGTTCGGTATTTCTAAAAATATTTGCTTGCTTGCCTTCGTCGCGACTGTAAACGATAACCTTGTTGCTTTTATTTCTCAAGATTCTCTTGATAAGTGCTTTTCCTAGCGAACCTGTTCCGCCTGTAATAAAATACTTCATTATACTTCTACTCTCTCAATTGTGTTTGGTGCTGGATTGATGTTTGAAACGATTTTTAGAGTGATATCATTTGATTTTAGCCACTCGTTCCATGTCACGATGGCATCAGATGTGATCTTTGCTTCGTGATCTAGAGTTGCTACTGCATTAGGGTTACTTGCAACTTCATTTTGGTGAATAAAATTATTTTTATTAAAAGACGCACCTTCTTTATCGTAAAAATGTTGTTGTGATGCATCCCCTGCTACCAGAGAGTTATCCCACCCAATAGTGATAAGTTCTGAAACCCCCAAGTGTTGCGCTAGATAAAACACTGACTCATACATAATTCCGGGTCCATATGGTCTTAGAATTGTTGAGTTTTCATATGTCCACTGGTCGAAGTTGGAAGTCACTGCTACAGAGTTATTAAAGTCTCTTTCTCGAATAAAAAACTTAATATCACATTGACCTAAAGGTCGTGGAGATGTAGAAGACTCAATTGATATGGGTTGGTTCTGGGAATAATCGTAGTTTTTAAAGTTTGCACAGTTGTATGTGTGAAAGTCTACGTATTCACCAAATAAATCAAATGCTTGCTTGACTGCGATTACCACATTGTTTGATAAAAGATTCTTTACCTTTTCTTGATCATGATCAGTAAGGGTTGGACCGCAAGATAATACATAACAAGTTTCGCCTTTAAATGCATCTTTTAAAACAAGCAACTTTTCAGATTGAGATTGCAGAGTACGGACGTACTCTTGAAGGGCTTTAGATCTTTCTGTAAGGTTTTCAATTTTTAAAATTTCCTCTTTAGTAGCTAAAAGCTCTTCATTATTCTTAAGTCCCGGGGAGACATAATTAGCGAACTGTCCATACATATTTTCTTCTGTGAAGTTCTTTACAAGGTGTGTTTTGAGCTTCTTAGCATTTTTCTTAAACCTGCTGTACCCTGTTCGAACTTCTCGGAGGCGCTTCTTAAAGCTAGATTCTTTAGGAAAAGCCCATTGAGAATCTGCTTGGATTACCCCTTCCCAAACTGCTTCTTTTTGAACATTTTTCAATTCGTATTCTACTGTAGCAAACATAGGGCGCAATTTACCAGTTGGACTGCGCTTATCTGGGATATACAAGAAGTCCCTCTGTCCAGACCAGCCGGGAGCTACGACAGGAAGCCCATTATAGGCGGCCTCAAAGAGGGGTAGACCGTATCCTTCTCCATGAGTGGTGCTAATCAATGCTTTTATTTTAGAATGGCTGTACAGGCCTCTCATTTCAGATTCTGAAAGATCTCCGTGTAAAAGATAGACTTTGCACTTCACGTCGCCATGGCGGTTTACAATTTCTTTTAATTTTGCTTCAGTGTAGTGCCTGTCGATTCTACTGTTGCCTCTGATTGAGGTTTTTAGAACTAACCCTACTTCTTGATCAAAGTTTTCTTCAATAAACCAGTTAATCAAGTTATCAAAGTTTTTACGAGGGCCCCATTGGGAAATGGCCAAGAAGTTAAAGTCATAATCTAAATTAAGCTTTAGGCTTTCCTTTTCTGGTGTTCTCACTGCGTAGTTTACCACTTCGATTGGAGTATTGCAAGACAATATAACAGGGGCGCCCGTTTGAGGATGAACAGCCTGATAAATACTGCTTTCAAAAACTTCTTTTGAATGATTAGATACTACAATAATCTTATCCATTTCATTAGCTTTTTGAACCCAAATAGGAGAAACTTTTGTTGTTTCAATTCCAGCAGTATATCCAACATTTACTGGTGCCAGCTGCTCCCACTCGTTAGGAATAGTTACTTGTACAGAAATATCAAAGGCGCCGCCTTGTTGGGTATGCAGGTGAGTTTTCGCAATGCACTCATCGATCCATGAGCGCTCCTCGTTTGCAACGCTGATCCACCCAGTCTGACCCCATGCCGTTGGGATAATATAGATATCGAAAATATCTTCTCTGGAGCGCAGAGCACGAATGGCAAACCTAGCTTGTTCTCCATATCCACTTTGAGTAAGGACAGGTCCTTTTACTAATACTTTTTGTCTCATTTGATCTCCTTTAGGTCCCATGACTTGTAATTCTTTCTCGTATCCCATGAGCCATATTTCTCAACAACAGAGTCTACCAAATTGACCCATGTTTTTTTAAACTTTTCAAAGTTATAATTTACCACCACATGCTGGCGGCCTTTCATTCCTAAGAGCTTTCTTTCCGCAGGGGTTAGGTTATAAATCTTTGTTAGAGCGGCAATTAGGTCTTCTTTTGAAATTCTATCTTCATAGATGTAGGGCACCTGTTGCGAGCCAATAATGGCCTTCGATGCAGGTTGAATGCCAACTCCAAAGTATTGCTCGCCATCTGTAACCTGCTCTTGAAGGCCGCCTGTCATATTAACAATAATCGGAGTACCGCAAGATAAGGATTCTAAAGTAGCCAAGCCAAATCCCTCTGCATCTGAAATGTTTACAGTGCAATCAGCTGCATGATAAAATAGAGCCAATTTTTCTGGTGCTACTTTATCCATGGAGATGAGAAATCTTCCATCATCTGCACCTAGGTCATGAATAATTGCATCAATGTCTTGCCCATTAGGGTCTTTAGGATCTGTATGCATGACAAGTCTTACATTTTCTGGACCTACAGATTCGGCAAATTCATTGAACCAATGAAGTAGTGATCCCGTCATCTTTCGTCTTGCATTTCTGTTGTTCCAAAAGAAGGTAACACGATTATCATCAGGGCCAAAAAGTTGAGCCTTAATTGATTTGACTGCTTCATCAGAAACGGGCTGAAAAATAGCAGTGTCAACAGCGTGCGGAACATAATGATTTTCAACATCTGGCGCTACGACATTAACAATGTCATGAGTGACTTTAGAAATAGATGCAATAACATCTGTGGATTCATAGTTATTTTTATTATATTTCGGGTACGGATAGTTATCCCAAACATGATAGTACAACATGGGAATATGGGGTCTAATTTCATTTTCAATTGCCCATAACCACCCATAAAATCTTGGATCTGTCATGAACCACAATAAATCAGGCTTTTCATTAAAAAGCGCTGAACGAATCATTTCTGGATTCCCATATCCGTCGACTGGGTATACAATTAGATCTTCACCATAAGGCTCTACTCTTTGTGGATTATAGTCTTTATGCTTAACGGCTCCGCCTAAGCACACAAACTTATATCTTCCAGTTTGTAAAAGTGTTTCAATTACATACTTAGTTTGAGTACCAACGCCCGAAGGTGCTAACGGGTGATCGGATATCACTAAGATTTTTTTCTTCTCTGTCATATTCCTTCCTTTATGGACAATGTTCTGTGCGGAAAAATTCACATTTTGCACAGGATCGCTTGTCTTTGATGTAGTTTTTTTCTTTGATGTTATAAATTGCCTTCTTTAACAGATTGAATGCATTTTCTTGCTTTCTTGGCCCGCTTGTGACTCGAAAGATTTCAACTCTATCTTTTTTTGCAGTCCTCTTGAGAAGCGCAAAATGAGTTTCAATATCTTTCAAATTCATTGAGTGCTTTTTTGCATAAAAAATCTTGTAAAGAGTCAATTGGTAAGTTACCATTGGGTCAGAGCGACGTCGAGCATCCCATCCCCAAGAGCAACTTTTCCAATCAATAATGTGAATTTTCCCATCAGGAGTCTTGATGACAGCATCAATAAAACCTTTAAAATTATATTCAGCGTCATCGATAGGAACCATCAATGATTCTTCTGTTTGCAGAACTTCGTAACCATCTGGGAAATAAGTTTTTAGTGCCGGTTCAATTTCGGGAATAATATTTACGCCTTGAACTGCCATATCTTCAAGAAGCTTGCTTTCGGTATCTTCAAGCACATCCTTATCCAGTTCAGATAAGCACTTTTCGAAACTTTCAATCCAATAATCTTCTTCTTCGAATGATTCTTTGAGAAGCTTTCTTTCGCATACGGAATGAATTGCAGTCCCGAAGGCGGTGTATGCATTACCAGTAAAACCTTTAATCTTATCGACGTATGTCAACTTGTGGTAATTTGGGCAAAAGTTCCAGTTTTTTAGTTCAGAAAATGATATGTGTGGCACTTATTCCTCAAGTGGTTGTTCTACACTATCTATTATAACATCTTCTACAACTTTGTCAAGGTTTTTTTGATTTTTTTTCGATCTTCTATTTCTATTTGATTTTTTTTGTGTCTGGGGTTTCTTAAATACCCAAATTCCGGAACAAGTTTTTTCTCTTCGATTTGAGAGATGAGTTTCCTGTAAACACTCGCCATAAGAAATTCTTTTTTCTTTTAAGATATTCTCGATATCTGCTGTGTCGCAGGTAACATTGTTTCTAAAGTTTCTGTTACAGAATGGTTTCAATTTGATAGATATATAAATCTTATCATTCTCTGTTTTAATAGATTCCACGTTAATCATCTTGGTATACTTCCTTTATTTTATCGTATAAAACCGGACATATTTCTGATAAATAGTTTCTGTCATCTAAAAAGAAATACTCAAAACCGTTGGCAAAATATTCCCTAAGAGAAGTTGCACTATATGCAGAAGTAAATAATCCATATGAAGATACAATGAAATTAAGTCTATCATACCCTACTTTTTTATACAGATAAAGATCCATTTCTTTATGATATTCAGGATCTTCAAAAAAGTTTTTTGACGGCTTTAGACCTTCTGCTTTCAAAATTTCATAAAGGCGCATTCTTTTAGCAAGAAATTCTCTCTCTAGGTGCCCATCAGCATAGATAATGTGACCATATGGATTCTCTAGCGAGTGAGCAATTTCATGAACAATATCATCAATAAGATCTTGTTCGTCGTCCTGATCATTAGTGACGTATATTGCGCCGTCTTTAAACATGGCATTAGTCTCCATTTCTTCAAATTCTGCGAACATACCGATGTAAATAGAGTCAATCTCGTTCGTAAGGTGCCTAGGGATTGCAGAATTGATTTTATCTAGAATATCTTTTATATCAATGCCATCTGGCATTTGATCTTTGATATAAATTTGAACGTTTTCATGCATCGAGAACTCCTTAAGTTGTTTGTGTGCGCGGTCATGCGACATTTTTAAGTAGTCAAGATTAAACATTATTTTTCAAAGGAGTTCCTGCATCTAAAGCATCTTCCAATCCTTGCTCATAGCCTTTTAAGTAATTTTCTTCAATAATACTAACAACTAACTCTGGAAATTCGGCTGCCAACACTTGGATAATCATATGTACAGTGACCTCATCGTTTTCAGGCTGCACTTTATTGCCGACATAATTTACTAAATATTCTTTTAAATCTCCATCGATCTGCACAATATTATGGAGTAATCCATTTTCATAATCTTTTTCGTTTGTCATGATACTCTCCTTAAGCTACCATAATGATATTATAACCTACTTTTTGCTACTTGTCAACAAAAATGCTATAATATATCAGAAGCAAGAGTCGCTAATCTAGATCGTTCGCCTTTGAGTAGCGTAATGTGGCCAGCAATATCGTATTCTTTGAACTTTTCCACCGTATGAACTAGACCGTTTGATGTTTCATCAACATAGATGTTGTCAATTTGTTCAACATCACCTGTTAAAATAATCTTAGTATTATCACCAACTCTCGTAAGAATTGTCTTTATTTCATGAAGTGTCAGGTTTTGAGCTTCATCAATAATAATATAAGCGTTTGCGATCGATCGGCCACGAATATAAGTTAATGCTTCAACTTCAATGATGCCCTTTTCCATATATTCTTCAAGCGTAGCCTTGTCGTTTCCTAAGATATATTGAAGATTATCTTGAATTGGCTTTAACCAAGGGTGCATCTTTTCTTCTAAGGTTCCCGGAAGATATCCAATATCTTTACCCATGGGCTGGATAGGTCTTGAAATAACTAGTCTATTATAGATTGGTTCGTTTTCTGGTTTGAATGGATCTTGAATAGTTTGGGAGATCCCTGCTGCAATTGCCATCAAGGTCTTTCCGGAGCCGGCTCTACCGACTAGCGAAACTAGAGAAATTTCAGGATCCATCAATAAGTCGAATGCAAATACTTGCTCCTTATTTCTTGGCCTAACTCCCCACACGCCTTTTTTATTTAGGTCAATAGTTTTTACAAGATTTCCTTTTTTATGACGACAAAGAGCTGTGCGCTTTTCATTGACGTCAGAATATATCATTATAGATTGATTTTCTTCTATAGCGTCTTCTATATCTAACTCTTCTAGAGTGAGATATCCTTTCTCGTACAAGCTATCAATATCCCAATCACTTACCATAAGGCGCTCAAATCCTGTGTAAAGATCGCTACGAACTTCAATTATTTGATTTTCTACGTAATCTTCAGACTCAATTCCTAAAGAATCTGTCATAACTCGCATATTGATATCGCGCGATACTAATCGAATATCTTTATCAGGATTTTGTTTCTTTTGAATCAGAGCCGCAGTCATGATTATATGATCTGGATCTGTTTTATTTAAATCAGGAGGCACCTCGGTTAATGGCACTCTAGATACATAAAGGGTGCCCTTTTCTTCTCCGAGAGATACTCCGTTTTGCAAGCTTCCTTTTTCTCTTAATAAATCAAATTCACGAATAATACTTCGAGCATTTGATCCAACAGAATCTTGCCGTTTTTTGTGTTTGTCGATCTCTTCCAATACCTTCATTGGAATAATGATATCATCGTTTCCGTAGTGATATATACATTCAGAATCTGTTAAACAAACACTTGTGTCTATAATATTAATTCTATCAGACATGTACTAATAACTAGTTTTGTATAAAGCCAAACTCTACTTTAATCTATTCTTTTCTACGTCTACCCAAACAACAGTTTTACAACTGTCTGGACAAATTAGGCTATCAATCTGGCTTCCTTTGACAACAATGGCACGCAGATTGCTCTTTCCACAAACCCAACTTTTTATTTCATAGTCGTCTACATCTTCGTTAAAATAAGTAAGGCCAGTTTCATTGAATATTGGGTAAATAAAATTATTATGACCTCTCTTAGAAATGAAACACGGGGTACCTGCTTTTATCATATCAACCTCTCTAGTACTTTATTCTTATTCCAAAATATGCTTCTACAGCTTGTTCAACTATCGAGGCACAGGGACGATTTTGGCCTTTTTGTTTGTGAAATTCTACTACATATTGTTCCGGCACTACATACATTAGCCCATATGGAACTTCCATAACTCCCGGTGACATCGAGCATTGTCCTACTCCATTTTCTCCGGGCTTAAATATTCTATCTTCATCAATAAAAGGTTTTTTAACCACGTATAAGAACCAGTTCATATTAGTAACTACTTCTTAAATATTTTAAAATTACGTTTTTTCATTAAACAATAAGCTGTAATACAAAACATGAATAAGTATTGCAGCTGTAATACTAGACCACTTTGTGACCGTCATTCCAGTGCGTATTAACTTTTTCATGCGGGATCTCACTATTCTACCTCTACGTTATTTGCTTGGGCATCACGCACAAGATCAGAGGAAGATTGGATTTTTTGGCCGCCAATATTCCACAACATTTGAATACCTAATTCTTCGCAAATCGATTGCTCTGGTGTATTATTTGTTGTTCGATCACCACCGTTAGCAAAGTAGTCCGGCTTAATTCGTCGCAGCGCTTCGCAAACAGTACCATCTTCATCATCTACTGGCACTACGTCTACTACACCCTTGATCGCCATTATAATTTCTCGGCGCTCATTGAAGCCCATAAAGACATACCCTTTTTTTCGGAAAAGCCATTCGTCGGAGTTTGCAACAACAATTACATCTCCATACTTACCTGCTTCGATAATCATTCGGATATGACCGACATGAATTGGATCAAATCCACCAGAAACCATGATTGTTTTACTCATTTATTTTCTCCTGTAAGCATTCTTGAATCTGCAATACTTTAATAGCATCTGGGGAGCCATATGCGAACATCATAACAGAGTATGTTACAAGTGTTGATACGACTGCCCCAAAAGCCACACCAAGTCCGAAAACCAGATATGACTTTAAAAATTTTTTAAATAATTTCATCGATTAGGCCGTATTTCAGGCAAGTTTCCGCATCCCACCAAAGGTCATGTTTAAGAATCTTATCTAATTCTTTTTTCGGAATCTTGGTATGTTTTTCATAAGTATCGATAATCATTTTCATGAATCGATCACAGTTTTCCATCTTATCTTGCATGTCTTGATATTTACCCCACATGCCTGACGAAAGTTGGTGGATTAGCATATATGCATGCTTGTTCATCTGGCGATGATTAGCGGTAACGCTCATAATAGTTGCTGCTGATGCAGCGCAACCATCGATAACGGAGGTAATAGGGACTTTACAATTAGTGATATAATCTACTGATGAAAAGCCAGCGAATACTGACCCACCATAAGAGTTGATATGAAGAAAAATAGTCCTAGGATCTCCACCAGTGATATTGGCACCATGAAGAAGGTCATTTTCTAGATTTCTAATTGCGAGATTTAATTGGAGATTTTTACCTCGTGAAACTTCAGAATAAAAATAAATTTTATTATGCTTTGTTTCTACCCTATTATTATCATCATATTTTGTATTGTCCATATCTGCACCACATATAGTGGTCGGGATTGATGCCCAGTATACGTCTTTCATTCTATCTCCTTGGTAAATGGCACCTCCGGCACGACTCGAACGTGCAACCCTCGGCTTAGAAGGCCGATGCTCTATCCGGTTGAGCTACGGAGGCTTATATTATTATTATAGCCCGTTATGTCTACTTTGTCAAGTATTATTTATTATCTTTATAATATGTTCCGAAAATTTTATCTATAAACGGCATTGTTCCGGAAAAATTGTGTCTTGCAGATTTTCTGTGATGTAAAAAATGATGACGAGAACACCACCCGGTCTGATCATCGTTGTGCATTTTGTAGTGCAGCCATTCGTAGTAAAACACATAAAGTAAACACCCACAAGCAAATGATAAAGAAAGTAATGATATCATCAAAAATGTTATGAAAAATAAAAGTTTCGACCATGTTGGTAACCTCAAATAATCATTTCTATGTTCTCCGTAGTCATTCCTATGGTGAATCATATGCATTTTTCTAATGTACTTAAGTAGTGGCCATTTTCCTAATTTACCATGGCCAACAAATCTGTGGTTTAAATAGAAGAGTAGAGACGTAAAAAAGAAACCAGATATTAATAAAATTGAAAATATCACGAAACTACCTCGAAGACCTTATGCTACTAACTATATTAAAAAACACCTTTTTTAAATATTATTTTTTTAAAAAGTTTCTTAATCGAATTACGCCATCATTTATTTCAACATATGTCGCGTGCTGAACCCAATCTTCACAGTTTACATATGTTTTTATTTTTTCGTCTTCATCGATCCAAATCACGGCTTCTGGCATATGAGTATGGCCTATAATTAAAACATCAACGTCCGCATTCAAATCTATAATATCCCACAGGCGCCGGATTTTCCTTCTGTTAATCTTAAGATTAGCAAACCATGTAGATAAATCAATATCAAGTATTTTTTCCAAAGCATCTTGAAACGCTGAAATAATACTCATCACCGTTGGATAATGGACAATACCTGAATCATATTTGTCTCCATGTTCTACTCGAAACTTTCTACCACCTTCTTCAAAGCAGTATTCGGAAACAAATTTAATATTTTCAAAATTTTGATCTACGAACTTGGCCATGGCAATGTCGTGATTGCCAATAATGTAGATAACTTCTTTTGCTTTATTTTTTGCTACTTTGAATATTTCCAAAGCAATTTTAGAAAATGTAGGCACCTTTAGAAGCTCGATGATGTCTCCATTTAAAATAAGTTGATCATATTCTTTTTCCACAAGAAGTTCGTATAGCATCTCTTTGCGAGAAAACTTTGAACCTATATGAGTGTCTGAAATGACCAATCTTTTCACATTCTTACTCCTGTTCGATATCGATATCCCTAAAAATAATAACTGTTCGAAACCCATTGTAGTTAGGAGGAACTTCTGTTCTTAGAAAGGTGCCATTCTCTTTTCCATCAATAAAAAAATCTAAAGTCTGGCCCCCATCATCGCTTCCAAATTTGACCGTAAACTCGTCAGCTGCATCAAAATGTTTAGAAAACTCTGCGTATGCCAAGTCTATTACTTCGTCTGGTGTCATGATATCCTTAAGGTCTGTATGTAGCATCTAATTAAATAAATGAGGGAGCGCTGGTTAACTCAGATTGCCAGCATCTTAATCTCTCGGTTATTCGGGAGGTGAAAAAACTTTTTGACTTCATTAGCAAATCCTCCTTGATCCCAAGGTTCGTTAGAGATAATGAACCTTTACTGTTAAAAAAAACCTCGCCTCTTTCCTTTGTTTATATCTCTATTATAGTAATTTAAGACTCTTTTGTCAAGAAAAAATCTTCTATATTGTACTTTTTATTTAAAATATGAAAAGATTCTTCTTTTAGACCAAGAAACCTCATAGCTTCAGCTTGAGTCCTAGTTGCAGATAAAGCATATTTAAAAACAGCTTCTTGGACTATATTTAATAATGAATGCCAAATTGGCACACCATATAGCCTATTAGATACTGGCTTTGTTGCTAGTTCTAACTTAACAGCTATTATTTCTTCTAAAGTCAGATTATTAAGCATAATTTCAAACTCATCATTAGATTTCTTTTCTTTTCTAAGTTTATTTATTATACTATAATCTTTATTTTTACCATTATAATTATTTTTTCTTTTCCAATTAGACATAATATAGTGTATTATAATAATAAGTATGTTTAGTGTGATTAATAATTAGTATGATTAGTATGATTAGTGTGTTTGGAGTGATTAATATATTAATAACATCAAAACCAAATCTTGTCAAGTATTTTTTTGAATTAAAATTTAAAAATCTCTTCTTCTGACTCTACGTCACTCGAAACTTCTTCTACGTCTCTAGACATGTCATCAATTTCAACATTTTCATCTGGAACTTTATTGAAGTACTCATCTTCATATCTTGAAGCGTAGAGTAAAATATTCTTTTTAAAATAAATTTTAAATAGATCAGCTTCCGAAAGCTCTCCAGCTTCATATCGTCTTCCAGAAATCTCCAATGGCTTATTAATCATGCCTAGTTCTGTTAGAGGTTCATATTGATTCCTAAGAGCTTGTCCCATTTTTTTATAAACTTCTCTGCTGATTTTCTTAATACCAGAATTTTCTTCTTCATCGATATCGCTTTCTCCGAGCTTAAATTCTTCAGTATCGTCTTCATCTGTTTCAGTTAGATTGATATCACCGTCATTATCTTCAAGATCTTGAACTCTAACAGTGATTACTTCATCATCTTCTTCTTCTTTATCTTCATCTTCATCAGATGTAAAACCTTTTTCTACAAACTCTCCAGACAAAGGTTGTGGCTCCATTTGCGCATCGTATGTTTGAAAATCTTCATTTGCAAGATCTAAAATATATTCTACATATCTTTCTCTATTTTCCTTGCTAGATGAAAATTGAATATAACCTTGTTTAAAAGCAAAATCTCTATCTGGCCTCTTAGGATTACCAACTTGCTGCTCAACAAAAGCAGCCAATCTTTGCAATGCTGTGTATTCGTACATAACTTCTTCACTAATCAAGTTACGCACAATCGAGCGAATATAATTTTCTTTTTTTAGTTCTTTGTCTTTAATGATATTAATAGCTCTTCGAATATTTTCTCTTAAAAGCTGTTCTTCTAGGATGTCTTGCCTATTTGTCATGAAGTATATCTCCAATATTTATTATAATTAGTTAGCTTTTGTTCTTATCTTTGTTTTAATTTTAATACCTCGAACATACTCTCTGATCAAGATATCGTCTTCTGCGTCTCCCTTGAATGATCTTCCAGAGTTCCCCGTAGAGGCGCCTCCACTAGAAGATGACAACTCTTCGAGTTCTTCAAAATCCCTTTCTTCAGAATCTTGATGTTGGTGGGGTTCCATGTAACCTCCGCAGACACAAGGTTGATCCTTTTGTTTTAAATCACATTTAGGGCACTTTTTAGGGCCCGGTACTAATCCACCGGGACCGTCAGAAAATCTTAATTCTTCTAGCTCTACAGCTGCATATGCCGTTTGGCAGTCATCATAACAGGATTTTCCTTTGCTTGTTGTAACTACGCAATTCCCTTTTTGTCCTTTTTTATCACCTTTTTTCGTACAAGATTTTTTCTCGTATTTTTCATTTAAAACTTCTTCAATAATTGAGAAAATGGTTTCTGAAATGGACTGTTTTGTAATATCTTTTATTTTTTCAATATCTACACCATCTGGTACGTGAGCTTTTAATATTTCATCGTTATTGTGTCTAATGGCTTTTCTCATCAAAGACGCAGATAGTGCACCACCGCCTTCGATTTTTTCAGCAGGACAACTGCCAATATTGCCAATTTTAACATTTAATATATTTTTATCAGCGTTCACAGTCCACCAATCTTCGAATTCTACAGCCCTAGCAGCGTCATCGCCTTTATCACCACACCCCATAGAGAACGTCACATCATCGCTAAATTTGTTAACAAAATCTTCATCACCAAGTTCAGAATAAGCTGCTCTCATTGGATTTTCATGATCGATAATTTCAACTTTATCTGATAAGCCACCGTATAAGTCAAATATTTGTTGAGACATTTGTCGAGTAATCCCTTCCCTAGCTTTGGGTCCAGTAAATACAATTACCTTTTCTACGTTTGGCATATTTGCGTAATTCATCAACAAAGCGTAATGCCCTTTATGTGGAGGTTTAAATCCTCCGGGAATCAAAACAACATATTTTTCATCACTTTCGATTTCTTCATTCAACTTATCAAAGGCTGGAATACCTTTTCTACCATATTTAAATAATCCTAGAATTTGGTTAATAGGTGCAAAGTTTCCTGTAAACTTATAAGTCCACCCATCATGATCAAAAACAAAACCTTCGGCAGCAGTTGATACGTTCTCTATGCTTTTAAGTTTATTCATTTGTTTTTGTAAAATTTCTAGTGCACCTTCGTGACCGGAATCTTGAATGGCTTTAATAGCTTTAGAGACTTCCTGCTTAATTCTTTCTGCTTCTTTTTTATTATCAAGAATAAACAAGCTTTCTAGGCCTTTTAGCATCTCTACTGAAAAGTCATGAATAATTCTTTCAATAGGTTCAATAGCTTTTTCTAAAATTTCTTTTGAATTATTTACAAAATATGCTGCAAGATTCTTATCTTTGTTCGATGCGCCGCGCACTATTTTGCGAGGATCTAGATCTTTAGGCATATCATCCTGACCATAAGCCGCTCTATACGAAGGGTTAGAAAATAAAATTCTTTTCAATAAAAGTTTTTCGGTGTCCTCTCGACTCCTGCCCGATTCATCTTCTTTCTCATCATCGTCGTATAGGTCCGCATACTCATAATTAATCATAGATAAGATTCTAGCCATAACATATTCAATAACCATTTGATTATCGGAAATACCTTCTTCAGAAATCTCATCTTCTAGTTCAGACATAGCTCTGTTTAAAGCTTCTTTATCTTCAAGAGCTTTTAAATTAAAAATCGCATCCATTTCGATTTTAAACTTATTATCTGATAAGTCTTGTTGAATATTTTCAAGTTCATCGGCTAGAGTATTTGCGTGTCTAGAAACATCTTTTGGGCCAGTTATGACCTCACCTGTTTCTGGATTTACAATTTCCACTTCTACAGGTTTTCCAGTCTCTTTGTCAAACTCTGCTCCGCCTCCGCGATGAATGGATACAAGCTTTGAATCGTAGTTAATTACGTTTGCAGTATCAGGATTAATAATTTCTGCATTATAATAAATGTTTGTATCTGGCCCGAAGATTTCTTCTTGTTTTGGCCTTGGCATTTGTCTAATAACATTTTCAAAATCTTTCAAAGCCTGTTTAAAAGATTTTTGCAAAGACTTATTAAATGAAAACTTGGAAGCTAGTTGGGACACATTCATTCCACCAGACTTGATGTTTGTCTTGTTTCTTGCAGCGCGAGCACCACCTTCCGCAAATTCTAATTCTTGCTTGGGTACAGAAAAAGAAATATACAAATTTTGACCGTCAGTCTTTTCTGTACCTTCAAGATTACCGTCCGCAGCATTTTGTAAAATACTTTTTATATCGGAAAATTTAAGTCGAGGGTTGTCATAAAGATGACTCATGTGCCCAGCTAATCCACCCATTTATTTTATTCCTTCTTTTCTTCTAGAATCTGTAACTTTTCCGTAAGGTTATTATTTTCTTCTTGGAGAAACTTATTTTGCTCTTCTAGTTTTCGGTAATTTCTTCGTACATGAGCAAGGTTTTCTTGAGCAATTTCAATTCTTTGACGCTCTTTTATCGTTCTTGGTCTTAAACTTTCTAGAGCTTCTTTAACAGCTCGCATTCTAGACATTATGTTTGGCTGACGAGCTTCTCCCAAAAGAAAATCTCTTGTCATTTTGTTGAAATCCATTTAATTAGCCCTCTTTTTTCTTAGATCTTTTACTAGAAGATTTCTTAGAAGCAGCTTCTTTTTTCTTCGCTTCAGCCGCTTGTCGCGCTGCCTTTTCTTTTGCAGCAGCTTCTGCCTTTCTTTTAGCTTCGGCTGCAGCTAGGGCCCTTTGTTTGGCTTCAGCCGCTTGTTTTGCAGCCTTTTCTTTAGCTTCTGCCTCTGCTTTTCTCAATGCTGGCAAAATAAATCTTTTATACTTTTTACCCATGGTAAAATCTCCTTCAATGTAATAAATAGTTTAAAAATTTTCTATTATTATTAAAATTCGTCATCTGACTTTTTGCGAATAGTCATAAAGCTTTTAGAACTTAGGGAGAAAGGAATTTGAGAAACTCTACGAAAGCGTTGTTGTGATGCTTTCTCTGCATATCTCAATCCATAGTCACTAGCAACTAAGAGGTCATCGCTACTTCCTGTAATAAATGGAGGAGGAGCTGGCGCTCCTGATATTACAGCATTTGCAGAAGAAGAAACACCTGAATAAATATTTAAGCTAGTCTGGTATGTTCCGGCCACATCTGGAGTGAAGGAGAATGTAGACCCCAATCCAGCAGAACCAGAGGCGCCAAATGCGCATGATCCGGATTGTAAAAAGAATAGGTTTTCAATTTCGCTCTGCGACAAAGCGCGAGTCCATGATGCAAACTCATCAACTGCTCCGTTCCAAGCGCCTTGGCCGGTTACTCCCGCAATAGTAAAATTAGGAGTACTGCCCCCATAACCAATTGGATCTGCAGAACTCGCCGGAGAGTCATAGGCTTCAACACCGTTGACATAGGCCCTAACTCTTGTTCCTGTTCGAACAAACACTACATGAGACCACACACTGGCTGTCAAATTAAAAGTATCAGTAATTGCTCCCCAAGATGTTCCATTGTTGCCAACAAACGTGTATTGATTAGTGTTCGATGCGTTTTGTTGCATAAAATAGCCAGTACCAGTAGTTCCGGGCTGGTGGCAACTGAAAACAGAGCAGTAAGCGTTTGGTTGCGAAGGCTCTGGTTTTACCCACAAAGCAAATGTGACGTCCTCTGTTGTATATCTAAGGTTTGGACCAAAATCAATATAATCAGGCCCGGGACCGCCGGGGTTGTTAAAGAAGAAAGCATTAGTCCCTACTTTACCTGCAACTTGTCCCGCTCCGTATACGGTCCCATTGCGACCATTTCCAGAATAATCATCGGCATCCCCATCCATATGTGCGAGAAGCTCATTACTTGTCATATTAAAATAAGTATTGACACCATTATCTGGCATTGGTATACTTAAATTAGACAAAGTAGATCCGCCGGGAACAGATAGCCAAGTCCATCTATAGAACTCTGGTCTAACGCTTGCAGATCCATCAAATGTGGCTAGATTACCAACAGTGCCAGTGATATCTGGAACGCTTGCGCTGATAGGCGGTAGCTCAACAGCTACCGTTGCAAAGACATCAGAGATGACTGATTCTTTTGGGCCATCATGGACTACTGAAGCAAATGCATTAGATAGGCTACTTTGCCCACCAACATCATGAACTAATGAAGCAAACTGTCCAACAAGAGTTTGAGAAGAGGTTGAATTGATTAAACACGTTGAAGCTATAGTAGATATTTCTGAAGGTGATAAGGCCCTGTCCCAAAAAGCCACATCTGTCATTCTTTTGAATGCTGGGACGTTGGCACTGGAGGGAGTGGTATTATTTATGTATTGGGCACTAAAATTTACTGGCTGACAAACACCTGTATTCAAGGAAACTGTTGCAACTTGAGTACCGTTTAAATAATATGTGGCTTCATGAGTTGTAGCAGAACCGGTTGCCGTCATTGCGATGTGATACCATGTTCCGGCGTTCATTGCACTAGTCATAGACCAACCACTATTATGGTTTACTAGTCCAAAGCAATCTTGTAAGAAAAATACATTTCCTGTAGATCCTTGTATCACCCATGGATAATGATTTGGCCCTCGGAGTAAATAAGTATTATCGCTCCCACTGTATGGAGTATAAACCCAAGAACTAAAAGTAAATCCGGCTGTAGTGTTTAACGGTATTGTTGAAGGAGAAATTTCAAAAGTGGATCCAATTGCAGGAAAATTCCAATAGGATCCGCACTGCGTATCGCCTACTTGTGACGAAGTTGCACTGTTTCGGAAAACACCGTTGTAACTACCGGTGGAATCAGTAGCATCATAGCCTTTGTACCATGCTACTAAATTATTTAGAACAGTCATGCTTTGTAAGCTCCTTCGATAAACACATTAAGATAATTCGTATTTCAGATATAAGTTGCTGGCACCAGTCCAAGGAGAGCCGTTGGATGGTTGAGAACCAGAGGTTGCATAGGCATATGTGGTATCTCCAAACGCCGGCACGACGGATGTTCCATTTGCATAAGTGGAGTTATTGTCACTCAACGCAGCAAAAGCGCTTTGGCCTGTCCCGCTGGAATATGTGTGAATTGTTATTCCATCAATAGATGTCACTGGTGTTCCAATTTGTGTTGCTAAGTTTTGGGCCTGACAAATAACATTGTTTCCTGCATTACTTGGGGCACATCTAGTATAGGTTGCTTTATCAAATGATCCGCTCAAAACTTTGTAGTTATCGCTGCCAACGCTAGGATCCCAAGTTCCATTTTCAGAAGTGTCTACTGTGGGTTGTACTCGTGTTACATAGCGAATTACCTCTCCAGAATCTGCCATACTATCATGAAGTATAATTTGCCCAAAATAGTTTACTCGGTCTCCGTCACCGCGTGAAGCAAATGAGAGCGCTCCCCCAACCTCGGCGCTTTGAGCATCTTGATGAAAGCTGGTAACAGGACTACCATTAACGTAAATTTGTCCACCCCAATCACTGCCTGTCATAGTATATTTTAAAGAAAAGTAGTTCCATTGATCAAATAAATCTAAAGCAGTTGTCGTTTCTTTTAGTACGTTGTCAACATAGAGTCTAAGGGAAGTGCCGTTTTGAAATGCATATATATTGCGTCCAGACGCGTTACCTCTAACATTTAGCAAGTTTGAAGAAAAGACGGAAAAAGCTGTTGCATCTGAATACAAAGGCACAGAAAACCATCCTTCTGGACTGTAAGTATTTGCTGGCAGTGTCACGTTTTGATTAGCGTCCGTCGCTAGACTATAACGCGGTGCACTACCAGAATATGTAAAAGTATATGTTGTGCGCGGCTCAATTCTATTAGGGTCAGTACTACAATTCCACCCCATATCATCATTAAGTTGTGCTGCTGTTTCAGGTCCGAAAGACCAACTCCATTTTACTGGCATACTACTGGACTCCTCTAAAAAAATCTGGATTGTGATTCCATTTATCTAAAAAACTAGAAAGTCTGCTTTTGGCTTGATCGTGGTTTTCGTCTTGACCTAGGATTGCGCCCTCGTCAACTTGTTCCCATCCCAACTCATTAGCCCAAGAATTCCTAAATCCATCTCTAGTCATAACTATTATATAATCAGATTCTGGTAATCGATTGATAGTCTCGCTTCTAAATGGAATATCCCATTCCGCTACCTGATTTGGATCAGTCAATTTATGGGCAGGAAACACAAGATTTTCAGTCATTAAATCTAAATCGGAGATAAAAGGGTGCTCTGCTGGATCTGCATACAGATCGATTACACCATCTCTCGCAGCGTTAAGTCTTCCCGGGTCAATTTGTGGTGGGTTATCCACTCCATTAGGGTAACTAATGTAGAGGGGCGCTAAATAATACTTTGCCATTACCAAAGTCTCCTTTTTAATTCATAATAAAGTCTTTCTCGTCGCTCCTGAAGGGCTCCCAATTCCTTGTAGCCATCTTCCCAGTCACGAAAAGCCATATTGCCTCTTAAATAGGCATCTTCTTCCATTTTTCTTAAATGGTTATCTTTCTGTGCATATCCTTCTCCCATTTCCATTTGTTGATCAAACTGGCCAGCACAGTTCTGTGCATGGTGCACCAATTCATGTGAGAAGGATCTCATGATATCTTTAGGATGTCGATAATCGACATATACTGTAATAACATTTCTAGCTGGCTCATAATGAGCTGTTTTTCCTAATGCATTTTTTGCATTTTCGATATCTGACTCAAATACGACGCTCGGGTGTTTATCAAATTGCATTCTTTCTTGAGCAAAAGGATAGAAACTTTCAAGCATTTTGACGATTTCAGATATATCGCGATTTGAGTTATTTGTTATTTTCATTTAATGTTGAACCTTTCTAAAAGCATAATATACTTTTGCTCATTTAAATTTTTATTCGATTGAGCTGCAAGGGCCGGCGGTGCATCCATTGGGTCATCATCGCTAAAAATAAATTCTTTGGCCCACATAACAGCATCCACTCCCTTTCCTATTACCGCATCAAAAACTTCTGGGAAATCATCAACATATTTATTTGCAGCGTTTATAAGATTAAGAGCTTTATTTTTTACTTCTAAGTTATCTTTTCTAAAACAATTTTTGTATTCGTCTTCCAAGGCTTCTTTTCTGGCCTTTTGCCATCCTTTTAAAGCTTTCTTATATTCTATTGCGTCTTTAAATTTATTTGGATCGGGGGCGCCCATGCCATATCCTCCGGACTTTAATTTTGTCTGTATTCTTTGTTCTACGGCTGTCGTTATAGCTTTTGCTGCACTTTCTGCGCCCTGTTGACCCAATTTGGGAGCGGCCTTAAAGATCTTTTCAGCAAGAGTTTTTTCTAGATTTTTTATACCAGATTCAGCAGTGGTTTCGACAGCTTTTCCTGCTGTCTTTAAAAACTTTTGTATGGCCTCGCGAGAGGCTTTTTCACCAGCTTTGGTGACCGCCGCACCTGCTCTTCCTAGTCCTTTGCTAATCCATTTTCCCCACGGGATCAATCCTATAGAGTCTATCAGCGCATCTTTGCCATTCAATAGTGCTAAATCCATAGCAACTGCCACTGCAGCACCTGCACGAGCGACAGTGGTACCTCCGGCTGCAATGGTACCAAGGATCGGAGCGGCAGGAGGAATTGCAGCTGCAGCGCCGAGAGCGGAAACAACCACAGCATCGGCGGTAAAACTAAGATCATTTGCAAAGTTAGCTATAGCTCCCCTGATCGTGTCATCGTCTTGCATAGAATCAAAAAGCTTAGGGTCTGCCTTTTTTAATGAGTCTAAAAGACCTGCACACACATCGACATCACTAACGGGACGGGGAATTTCTTCTGTTTCGGCTCTCTCAAACTCATCATCAGCATCTATATATTCTTGACCAGCGGGAACAATTTCTACTTCTTCATCACCCGGCTGCATCTGCCCTGTTCTAAAAGCCTCCTTGTCCTTAGTCGGCTTAGGTGGAGTCTTCTTTCTATCAACATTATTTAAACTAGTCTTATCGTCCGGTCTCATGTCAGTTGATCTCGAATCAAAACGAACCGAATTATACTTGGCCCATTGATCTAGAGTCTTTACAAGTTTTCTTGTTTTGGTCGTGTCAATACCTAAATCTTTTATAAAATCTAAAATTGTCTTAGCAGGAATAACTCTATCTTTTTCAGATTGTAATCCTTTTAAATCTTGTTCTAAAACAACATCATATTCTTTGGCCAAATCTCTCATAAGGCCGACAAGTTCAGCTTTTTGCTCGTCTTCTAGACCAATATCATCTTGAATATCATTCAAGAGGCTCATCAAAGATTCTTTATTTTGGTCAGATGTTAATCCATATTCGCCCGCCTTTTCAAAGACAAGATTGTTTCCTACCTCTTGCTTTCCTTCTCTTAGAATAATGTTTCTTCTTACAGTATTTTTAAAATCAAAATTACTCATTTTTAAGTTTCCTAAACATTGGTGCTATCACGACGTAGATAGTTTTTTCACTATAATTAGTCAGAAACTTTAGAAAGAATCGTCAAATTTCCTAACAGTATTTGTTCTCGCTTATCATGGCCCATAACATAAACAGTAGCATGAGGAAACATACGCTCTGAAAGTGGCAGGTTATATATATCAAGAATAATCCCGTGTTTTATTTCCAGCATGTTATCACCACAGAATTTAACTAAATCCCCAACAGAATAAGAGTCTATTAATTCTTCGCCGATAATTGGGAGATCGTCTTGTCGAAGTTTCATTTTGAATGTTTATCAGCTATGGAATTGGAAGCCCAAGCGTCTGGTTTTATCTTGCACTTGAATCCTGCGCCCTTGGCGTACCCCATCAACATATCTGCCCACTTGTTAGTTTGTTGTTCTTTTTTTGAACTTGCATCGATGTGTATTTCGATATCAATATCCGGATGCGCATCTAGGATTTCATAGCCCATAGTTATCGATTTCTCCACTTCCTTAGATAGTCTCGTCAACATTGTTGGGAATGATTTTCTTTTTAATTTTTCACGTTTATAAAAATAATACCCACCAACCTGCCCATCAGCGCCGTGTAAGCATATGACAGTAGAGAAAATACATTGACTTTTTATAATTTGACTATCACACCCTATAAAGACTCTTCCATTTCGAAGGGAATGTTTCTTTATATTTTGCATAATGTCTTCTAGTTCGGTCTCAATACCAGCTCCAGAAAACCACATGCTTACTCCTCATACCGATTAGCAGGATGAATAGCACCTGTTTCCGAAGCTTTAATGCCCGGACCTTTGAGTGCTTTTAAAAAGGCTTGCACATAAGATACAGCTTGCATAGCTCGACCACACTGATCATTGATAAGATATTCAATATCTGCATCGTTAATTATGCCGTTTTCGTAATCGCCTTTGGCACGTTCCATAATTTTATCCATAAAGCTTTTTGCATTATCAACATATCCACCATACCGGTGAAGTATTTCTTCACGATTTTTAGTAGCCTGATCTTGATCGCTAGGAAAAAACTCTTCAAGTGTTTCTTGGTTTGATTCGCGCACGATTTCTGCGATATCTTGTTTTGTTAGATCTTTCATTTTTTAATCCTTAATTGAATCCTACTTCAATAACATATTCTTTGGGAACAAGAGCAAAACCAGATGAAAATTTGATAATAACCTTTCCATCCTCATCTGGATCAGTGACCCGAACTATTTCTATATTATTATAAACCCTAACCATTGTCCTAGTAGTGGGGTCTAAAAACCATGTTGCATCTCCAAGTTCTTTTGGAAAACTTAAAATTTCATATGGTAAAGTTACCGGATCATCATCTAGTGAGCCAAAGCTCGAATCACCGTCTAGTAGAGACTGGACCATTTCTAGGAGTTTATTAGTCCTCTCATCACTCAATGACATCTATTCCTCCTGTATGCTATAAATAGAGTTTACTTTTCGTTTTTGGATAATAAAGACAGATCTTGAGATGAAACTGTGCTAATTTGTTGATCACTAAAAATATAAACGCGGCATGCATCAAACTGGTCGCCGTTATAGAAGTTTAAAAACATACCTATTTTTTCTTCCACATGTGAACCAATTTGATCATTTTCCATCGCAAAATATTCAACTCTAGAATATTTCACTAAGTCTCCTTCATTAAAATGTTTTAAAATAATTTTAACACCCCCCTTCTTCAATCAAACAAAAATATTCCATATAATACCATTCGTCTTCTGAAATTTTACACCACTCATCTACAATAACGTTATTTGTATTCTCAAAAAGACTCACAGAACCTGCACCCGCTAGAGGCCAATTTTCTATCATCATCTGCCTACTTGCCGAAACTGGCTTTTCGGAAGGTTCACATAGCCAGAAGATCCTAACCATAGGTTTAGCAATAAATCTTTTCTTATCAGACCACGACTTTCGCAAGTGAAATCCGTCTAAGTATTCCAAAACAATTCCTACAAAATCTAAACCAGCCCACGGTACTTTGTACTTTACTAAATCACCCGGCTTCATTTTTATTCACATTATCTACAAAAGCCATGCCACAAAATAACAACATAGCACCAGTTAAAAGGCAAGAATAAAAATCACTATTCATTGCCGACATCGTAAAAGCAAACAAATTTACAACCATCAAACAGGACCAATAAATCGCCCATCCATTAAATTTCATATCTTTCATAAAAAATGCTCCTCACAGGCCTCACAACATGTTTTAATATTGATGAGAACGCTTGCATGTTTTTTATTTTAAAGCTTCTTGTGTGCACCTTTAAGCGCCTTGTAGGGTAAAATATACTAGGGAAGTAAACTTTCAACTGCGGCTTCAAGATCTTCCTTTCGATATCCTCTCTGATATTCTTTAATTACCATTGTTGGGGTCAGTATATAGAAAGTAGGCCAAGCTTCTAAATAATACCCACTGTCTCGAAGCCACTCTCTATTTGCTCCCAGAACAGGGTTATTGAGAACTCCTAAGTCTTCAGACCAAGTTTGCAAGTCCTTCAATCTAGGATCATGCCCACTAGAGTTTTCAATTAAGACTGTAATATAAACAACATTCTCGCTACCATACTTTTCAACCATACTGTCTACATCTAAAGCTGCAAATTTACATGGCCCACACCACATCGCACTAAAATCTAAAATAATTACTTTTCCATGATGGTCGTACAATCTTTCTGTTTTTCCATCTTGATTCATCAATGCAAAATTACATGCTACATTTCCTAAAGAATTTTCACACTCCTCGGCTCCAGCCGGCTGTTCTATTTCCGATAGGCAGCCTGAGCAACCCATAAGCCATGATAAAATTAACCACGCAACAGCAAAAATGGCTAAAAATCTTAATATCTTTCGTGTTCCCATATCATAAACACCTCCACTAGTAGTAACTATGGCAAAAATATATCAAATCATATTATTTTTCCTTGACAATCATCTATAATGTTGTTATAATCACTATTATGATATTTAAAAGTAAATCTTTAATTTTTTTAATTTCGTTCGCAATCTCTGTATTTTTATTCTGTTACGTCAGTTATTTAACAGAAGTTGCAATTCAAGAAGTAACCACAGCCCTAGATAAATGTATATGCGCTCCCGATTAGAATTTGTTATCTTTAGTACTATTCATCAAATCTTTTACGTTCTCTGCGCAAAAACCTTGTGTAGTTCGCTCTATAAACTCGTAAATAACTCCGGTGTGAGCCAAGGGCTTAGTGAATATTTGAACAAGGCCCGGGCACGTCAGAGGCTCTTCAGAGGCGAATTCCGCAAAACCCTTAGACCTCCATTCTTCAACCACAGCTTCGACCGAAGCAACTTGGTATGCAATGTGGTGAATACCGCCGATGCCCCCCTTATTTTGAACCCATTGTTCGACTATAGAACCCGGACTCCCATTTGAAATAAATATTTCCGGGGCCATGTGATATTCAACACCAGTATTTAAGGTTTCCATTGTCCACAAGTTGTTATTGGAAGTCTTCTCGCTAGGTTCTAAGACCAAACATTTAGCCCATGTGCCATCCTCAAATTGAATATCGAACCCCTCTTGAAGATCTTCAGGTTTTTTGTATCCCATGAAATCGATAAAAAATTGAGCTGTTTTTTCTTTATCTGCAACTCTGTAAGCTATATGATCTAATCTCATGAATGGCCTTTGAAAAGTGGTGGAGGTGACAGGGATCGAACCTGCGACCTTCAGAATGCAA
>Ga0160423_10000732_pt1 | contig 27277 bp, 23 predicted proteins | sample CRUFie14St8metaG_FD_108191 | JGI IMG/M metagenome (GOLD analysis project Ga0160423, IMG submission 108191) | Marine microbial communities from the Costa Rica Dome - CRUD Field 142mm St8 metaG | ecosystem: Environmental > Aquatic > Marine > Oceanic > Photic zone | place: Costa Rica: the Eastern...
ATCGGTCACACTGGTCGAGCCGCTCACAGCGGCACTCGCCGCGTTTGTCGTACTTGGTGAGCGTCTGTCGGCACAGAGTTGGATCGCAGCGGTGGTGATTCTTCTCGGCCTCGTCGTTCTCGGTCGGTCTCAACAACCTCGTGAGTCGCAGACATCACCAACGGCAGTGTCTTAATTGACTTGGTGCGCACGGGCTGCGAGCACACCGAGCGCAACGAACACCGAGCCAGAAACCCAGCGCTGTACGAATGCCAGCGAGCGGCCCTTCAGAAGCATGTTGCGTAACCCACTCGTTGTTATCGCCCACGTCGAGTCAGTGATTGAGCCGATCGCCACAAATACGGCGCCCAATGTGAGCACCTGTGACCAGGCTGGCCCTCGGCTCTCATCGACAAACTGCGGTAGGTATGACAAGAAGAACAATGCGACCTTCGGGTTTAACACGTTGACGATCACGCCTTGGCTAAATGCCCTTCGCCTCGGTAGATGATCGATCGAAAGGGTGACTGCGTCGGGGCGGCGCACCAACGTGTTGAGACCAACGCCGACGAGATACACCGCTCCGGCCCACTTGATGATGCCAAACGCGGTTGCGGAGGCGGCGATGATCGCAGATAAACCAGCCGTAGCCGCAACGGCATGAGTCAGGTTGCCAAGCTCGAGACCGGCAACTGAGGCGAGGGCGACCGAGCGACCATCAGACATTGAGCGGTTCACGATGTAGAGCACTGCGGGGCCCGGAATGATGAGCAGGACAAATGAGGCCGCAGCAAAAGAAAGGAGAGACTCGGCCGCTGGCATGGCGGCGAACGCTACCTGCCACGATAGAGAGATGAGTACACCCCCCGCCTTCGACGCTGCGCCCCGCGAAACCGTCAGAGTGGCCGGCAGTGGCCTGACGTTGGCTGCCGATATCTACGGGCCGGACGACGCTTCCACCGTGATGCTCATGCACGGCGGGGGACAGACTCGTCACGCCTGGGGAGGGGCAGGTGCAGCCTTCGCGCATGCTGGCTACCGAGCCGTGTCGGTCGACCTTCGAGGCCACAGCGACAGCGACTGGTCACCCGATGGTGATTACGCATTGCAGCGTCACGCAGATGACCTCATCGAGGTTGCAGCAACCTGCACCCAACCACCAGCACTGGTTGGAGCATCTCTCGGTGGACTCGCGTCAATGCTCGCTCTCGCAACGATCGCCCGTTCAGGTCGTGCACCACTCGCAAGTTGTCTCCTGCTCGTCGACGTGGCCCCGAGAATCGAAACCGCCGGACGCGTCAAAATTCAAGAATTTATGCGCTCGGGCATGAGTGGTTTCGACAGTCTTGATGAGGCAGCTGATGCCGTTGCGCTCTACAACCCTCACCGTCCTCGTCCAAAAGATCCATCTGGGTTGAAAAAGAACCTTCGTCAACGAGGCGACGGGCGCTGGTACTGGCACTGGGACCCACGATTCGTCAGCGAGCGAAATGAGGCCGAGGAGCAAAGCAGCTCGATTGTTCGCACTGAATTAAGTGACGCCGCAACGCTGATTGACATCCCCACCATGCTCGTCAGGGGGCGCATGAGCGACATCGTCAGCGATGAAAGCGTTAGTGAATTGAAGAAACTTGTTCCACATGCGGAGATTGCTGACGTAGCTGACGCTGGTCACATGGTGGCAGGCGATCGCAATGACATCTTCAACGCTGCCGTCATCGAGTTTGTCGGTCGCGTCATGCCCGCCACCTGAGCGGCAAACGAGTGCTCACTCTCCGTGGGCATCGTCGGTTGCGCCACCCCAGGTTGCAAGTGCGATCGCACCGAGCACAACGATGCCGCCGATGACGGTGCGCCCAGCGGGCACCTCAGAAAATGCAAGCCACGCCCAGATCGTCGCCGCCACCGTCTCAACTGGAGCGAACAGAGCGACCTCCGCCGTCGGCACATAGCGAGGCGCTGCGGTGTACATCAAGCGACCGGCCGGGTTCGCAATCAGTCCCATTGCGCCACTGGCGAGCAACATTCGAACATCGATTGATGCCCAGTCAACGAGCGGGATCGTCGCAATCGCCATTACCGCCGAACTCGCCGCCAACGCAGAGGGTCGATCGAGACCGGGGTGCTTCCGCCACACGACGATCGACAACCCAAAGGCGCAAATAGCAACAACAGCAACAAGGTCACCACCAAACGACGGCGAGCCGAGCGTGCCCGACATGGTCGCCCCGATTCCGATCGCAGTGATGATGATTGCCCACAGCACTCGACGTTCAGGGTGCTCGCGCAACAACAGAAACCCCGCAATCGCAGCCGCAATCGGTGATGCGCCAACGATGACCACGACGTTCGCAACCGAGGTCTGCGTCACTGCGACAATGAAGCAGAACTGTGTCGCGGCGCCGAGCACGGCAATGAGCAACACGGCTCGCGGAGCTTCGGCCATTGATCGACGAGCTACTTCTACACCACCCGGACGAGCGAACGTAACTGCGCCGAGCGATAGTGATGAACCGCACGCCATGAGAAATGCCATTGTCGCCCCTGACCCTTCGCCAAGCCGCACGAAGAGCGAGTCGGTAGAGACGAACAGCATTCCGACCGCTGCGAGCAGCCAACCCTTCAGTCGAAGGTTTGATGATGCTGTCGACATGAAATGAACTCAGTCGTTTGCGTGTAATGCGTCGTTCAATACGCCCCAAGATCCGGTGCGCTGACGAACGACAACCTGCCCGTTCTTACCATCACGAATAAACATGAGCCCCGAGCGGCCAGACAATTCGATTGCTTTCACGACATTGCGATCAGGAGTAAGCACCGGGGTGCTCGCTGTGACGTAAAGGCCTGCCTCAACCACGCAGTCATCACCAAGGCTGATACCTATGCCTGAGTTTGCGCCGAGCAGGCAGCGCTCGCCAACGGTGATTTGAGCGGTCCCACCGCCCGACAGCGTGCCCATGATCGACGCGCCGCCTCCAACATCGCTTCCGTCGCCAACGAGGACGCCGGCGGAAATGCGGCCTTCGACCATTGACGCTCCAAGCGTGCCGGCATTGAAGTTGCAGAATCCTTCATGCATGACTGTGGTGCCTTCGGCGAGGTGGGCGCCCAGACGCACTCGAGAGGCATCGGCGATGCGGACACCCGAGGGAACGACATAGTCGGTCATGCGAGGGAACTTGTCGACGCCATTCACCGTGAGATGCTGGCCGGCTGACCGAGCACGAATGCGAGTCGCATCGAGTTCGTGAAGGGCCACAGGCCCTGCGCTTGTCCAAGCAACATTTGTCAGCGTTCCAAAAATGCCGTCGAGGTTAATACTGCGAGGGGTAGCGAACCGACCAGACAACAAATGCAAGCGAAGGTATCCATCAGCGACCGATGCCGGCGCCTCATCGACATCGATCGTCATGCGAAGCGGGCGAATTGTCACATTGCGCAACTCGTCACGGGTTTCACGTAAGCCAGCGAGCCCGTCGTCGCCTCCTTCGCCCCAGCCAAACCATGAGAACGCTGCATCTAGATCGACGCCGTTGTGATCGGTGGTTGCCCACCCGGCTCCCCATGCCATGCGAACCGAAGTTGGTGCGCTCTCATCGTCATGATTCATCGGTCATCACCTCAGGTCGAAGGGTGGGGAACAGAACAACTTCGCGGATCGAGTCAACGCCGGCGATGAGCATTGCGACACGATCCATGCCAATGCCAAGCCCCCCGGTTGGTGGCATGCCGTATTCGAGGGCTCGCAAATAATCCTCATCGACGGTGCCACGTTCGAGATCTCCGGCTTCTTTGGCCGACTGTTCATCCTCGAAACGTGCCCGTTGCTCAACTGGATCATTGAGCTCGGAATATCCGTTTGCGAGTTCGCGTCCGTCAACGAAGAGTTCGAACCGCTCGGTAAGGCATGGATCATTACGGTGCACCCGAGAAAGAGGAGAAATATCGACGGGATGGCCGGTGATAAAGGTAGGCCTTACGATGTTGGCTTCGCAGTGAGCCTCGAAGATTGCTTCGATGATTTTGCCCGGCAACCACTGTGGTGCCACCCTGACATCATTCTTCGTCGCTATGTCGGTAAGGGCATCTCGCGGCATGGAGGGGTGGATCTCGGTGCCAATCGCCTCGCTTGCAGCGTCGATCATTTGTATACGAGGCCACGGGTCGGCAAGGTCAACGTTTTCATCCCGAATAGACAGCATGGTTGACCCGATTGCGTCACGAGCAGCATTAGTGATGAGGCGCTCAGTGATGTCCATCACATCGGTCCAGTCGGCGAACGCTTGGTAGAGCTCCATCATCGTGAACTCGGGGTTATGCCGGGTTGAAATGCCCTCGTTACGGAAAATACGTCCGATCTCGAAGACACGTTCCATACCACCCACAATGAGTCGCTTGAGATGCAGTTCCAGGGCAATTCGCAAGTAGAGCTGCATATCGAGGGTGTTGTGATGGGTGACGAACGGGCGGGCATGGGCGCCACCGGCTTCCACGTGAAGCACCGGGGTCTCAACCTCGATGAATCCCTCGCCCGCAAGTGTCTGACGGAAACTCGAAATGATCGCATGGCGAATCTCAAAATGACGCCGCGCATCATCGTTGATGATGAGGTCTGCATACCGCTGCCGGAACCGGGTGTCGACGTCTGAGAGACCATGCCATTTGTCGGGAAGAGGCCTCACCGCCTTCGACAGCAGTTGACATTCTGTCACCCGCACCGAGAGCTCACCTTTTCGGGTAGTCATGACATCGCCAGTCACACCCACCCAGTCGCCGAGATCGAGAGACTTCACATTTGCGAATCCGTCATCACCGATGACCGCTTTCGAGACGAACAACTGAATCTCATCAGAACGGTCACGAATGTTGAGAAATATCAGCTTTCCCGAGTCTCGGGCCAACATGACTCGACCAGCGACCGAGACCCGATCATCGGTGTCAGAGCCCGCCTCAAGATCTGAATGACGAGAGCGAATCTCCGACAGCGAATCTGACCGATCAAATCGATAGGGGTATGGCTCGCCACCTGCAGCACGAATGTCATCGATTTGGGCGGAACGCCGAGCGCGCTCGGCCTGAAGACCACTGCCGGTGTGTTGTTCGCCATCGGGTGCTGTGGCGGTGCCGTCAGCCGGGAGAGAATCTTCGTTTCCGCCAATCATCGAAACAGCATCGTACCGCCCGCCGTTCGTCTCGCTCGGGAGTTCTTTGCTGTTGTTGGCATCTGGAGCCCTTATTTGACGGTTTTCAGGTCTGTGAGGCGTCGGCGTCGGGCAATTTCTGTGCCCCGGTAGCCTGAAGCCGTGGCTCATCACTTTGTCATCATCGGCGGCGGTCCAGCTGGAAACCAGGCAGCAACCTACGCTGCGCGTCTTGGTGCTCAGGTGACGATGATCGAGCGCGAAATCGTTGGTGGTGCTGCGCATTTGCTTGACTGCATCCCGTCGAAAACGATGATCGCAACCGGTGGTGCTATCTCATTTGGCCAGCGCATCGGGGGTATGGGGCTCGCAGATGCCTCAACTACGGTCGACGAGGGTGCGCTCGTTCGACGAGTGGGCAACATCCGAGATCACATGCGACATGACACAACCGAGCTGTTGGAAAGCCAAGGTGTGCGAATCATCCGGGGAACCGCTCGCTTCACCGGCCCGAACAGTGTTGAAGTCGACGCGGCTGACGCTGTTCAGCAGATCGATTTTGACTCTGCTCTCATCGCAACGGGCACCCGTCCGCGCATTCCAGAGTGGTGCAACCCAGATCACGAGCGAATTCTCACCACTCGAGATTGCTACCCACCACGGGTGTTCCCAAAGAAAGTGACCGTCGTTGGTTCAGGTGTGACCGGCGTCGAGTTCGTTCATATGTTTGCCTCCTTCGGTGCTGAGGTAACCCTCGTTGTAAGCCGTCAGCATGTGTTGCCAGGCAAGGATCCTGAAGCAGCAGCAATTCTCGAAGACGACTTCTTGAGCAGGGGAGTGCGCCTGTTGAAAGGCGCCCGAGCAACCGAAATAGAACGCGACCCGAGCGATCCCGACAAAGTCGTCGTGAAATGTGACGATGGTCGCGTCGTCGAATCAACCCACGCCGTGCTCGCTATCGGTTCAGTGCCAAACACCGAGATGCTCAACCTCGAGGTCGCAGGAGTAGAGGCGGATGCAGGAGGATATATCCCCATCAATCATCACTGTGCCACCAACCAGCCACACATCTATGCAGCTGGAGACGTCAGCGGAAAACTGCCGCTCTCGTCGGTTGCATCAGTGCAAGGCCGTAAAGTCGCTGAGCATGCAATGGGGCTGCACACCGTTGAACACCGCCACCTCGACTACGACAAGGCTGCATCAGCGATCTTCACCGAGCCAGAAATCGCCGATGTCGGACTTGCCGAAGCAGAAGCTTTTGCCCTCGGTCGAAAAATTCGGGTGACGAAGGTGCCATTCGCAACAACGCCGAAAGCGCTCATCAACAACGACCCCCGAGGATTTGTGAAGATCGTCTCTGACCCTGCAACGGGAGTGGTGCTCGGCGGGTCAATCGTTGGTCAGCACGCCGCAGAGCTCATCAGCGTGATCGCCCTCGCCGTCACCGCAAACCTCACAGTTACCGACATTGTTGAGAGCCTTCTTGTGCACCCTGCACTGTCAGAAGCACTGTCACAAGCCGCCGAATAAGCCGACGCTGACCATGTTGCTGCGCTCGGACTAGGCAGGAGTGATGACCATCACGGTGTCGCCGCCGCCGACGGTGTCACCGGCCGAAACCTTGATTTCTGCAACAGTTCCGCTCACATCGCTGTTGATTTGGTTCTCCATTTTCATTGCCTCGAGCACGAGCAGAGATTGGCCTGCCTCGACCTCTTGACCAACCTCAACCTCGATCTTCACGATCGTGCCCTGCATAGGAACGGTGATTGTGCCGTTACCACCACCGCCTCCGGGGCCACCACCGGCGGAACGTCGCGGCTTCTTTGCGCTTGGCGCTGCAGCGACACCAACCGTTTCCGGAACCCACATCTTCACATCAAAGCGCTTGCCGTTGACCTCAACCGTTGTCTTGCGTTCAACGAGTGGCTCAGCATCTTCTGGGGGTGCCGCAGAAGGAGCCGATGACACGTCACTGAGATCGAGTGTCTGCTCAACCCATTTCGTTGAGTGCGTGACATCAGCAAAATCTGAGTCCCGAAGAATTGCAAGATCGGCAGGAATTGTCGTCGCAACTCCTTTCACTTCCATCTCTTCAAGCGCAGTGATTGTGCGAGCAATCGCCGTTGGGCGATCTTTACCCCAGACGATGAGTTTGCCGACCAGGTTGTCGTAATACTGGCTGATCTCATCGCCAGATTCGTAGCCGGTGTCGAAGCGAACACCGAACCCGCTGGGCGTCTTTAGTGACTCGATTGGACCTGGCGACGGCAAGAACTTGCCGCCGGCGGGGTCCTCCGCATTGATGCGCACTTCGATCGCGGCTCCGTCACGACGCGCGATGACTTCTTCTTGAGTCATCGGCAACGCTTCTCCCGCCGCAACTCGGATCTGCCACTCGACAAGGTCGATTCCGGTGATTTCCTCGGTGACAGGGTGCTCGACCTGAAGGCGGGTGTTCATCTCGAGGAAGAAGAACTCGCCTTCTTGATAGATGAACTCGACGGTTCCCGCATTGTGGTAACCGACAGCCTTTGCTGCCTTCACTGCGGCCTCGCCCATCGCTTCTTCAACACCCTCGGGCAGGCCAGGAGCTGGTGCCTCTTCGATGAGTTTCTGGTGGCGACGCTGTGCCGAGCAGTCACGAGTGGAGACCCACACGACGTTGCCTTGGGTGTCACCCACCAATTGAACCTCGACGTGGCGAGGCCAGGTGAGGTAACGCTCGACGTAGACCTCATCACGACCGAAGAAGGCTTTCGCTTCACGTTGTGCACTTGCCATCGCGTCATCGACCTCGTCAGCAGATTCGACGACCTTCATGCCGCGGCCGCCGCCGCCATAGGCAGCCTTAATGCAGACCGGCCACCCGAACTCGTTACCGAACGCACGAATCTCATCGGGGCCTTGAGCGAATTCAGTTGTGCCCGGAACGATCGGAGCGCCACCACGCTGGGCTGCGATGCGAGATGACACCTTGTCACCCATCTCATCGATTGCTTCAGGAGGAGGGCCAATCCAAGCCACGCCCATTGCCGTGATTGCCCGAGCGAAGTCAGCATTCTCAGAGAAGAAGCCGTATCCAGGGTGAACTGCGTCTGCGCCACTTTCGCCGATAGCGGAGAGGATCGCCTCAGTGTTGAGGTAACTTTCCGCCGCCGTCTGACCGCCGAGTGCGTAGGCCTCGTCGGCAAGACGCACATGAAGTGCATTTCGGTCGAGTTCGGAGTACACCGCTACCGTCTGGATACCCATCTCTCGGGCAGCACGAACAACACGAACAGCAATTTCGCCTCGGTTGGCGATGAGGATCTTTTTGAGCACAAATGACAATGTAGGCGAGGTGACGCGCAACAACCATCCTCCGAACGAAGTTCGTCTTCAGATCGAGGGCTGGCAAGTGACGCGCCTCGACTCGATCGGAAGCACGAATGACGAGCTCGCTCGGCGACTCGCAACAAGCGATTTGCCTGATCGGACCGTGCTCGTCGCCGACGTCCAAACTGCCGGCCGTGGACGCCTTGACCGTCGTTGGGAGGCCCCTGCAGGCGAGAACCTGCTGTGCTCGATGTTGTTTCGGCCTCCCATTGCTCATCCGCAACACCTGCAGCACGCCGTTGCGCTCGCCATCATTGCCGCTGCAGGACAATTCGACGTTGGCAACGTGTGGGTGAAATGGCCAAACGACGTCATCGTGATGGAGGCAGACACTAACTCGCGAGCTGCTTACACAAAACTTGCAGGAATGCTGTCAACAATCACCGCGGACGGCTCTCTCATCATCGGCACCGGTGTCAACATCAATTGGGCACCTGCGGGCGCAACATCGTTTGCAGCGATTGCGGGTCACCGACTTTCAACGACTGACGTGCTTCGAGCGGTGCTCAAATCACTCCACGAACTACTTTCGTACTCTCAAAATGAACTCGCCGATCGGTATCGCGCCCACCTCAGCACGATTGGCCGCCTCGTGCGGGTTGAACTGCCTTCTGCAGAGGTTGTTACCGGCCGGGCCGTTGGGGTGTCGCCTGACGGATCACTCGAAGTTGTTGACGAGTGCGCAATAAGCCATCGCTTTTATGCTGGCGACGTCGTCCACCTCCGCTAACAGAGGTGCGGGGTGCGCCCTCGAGAGTCGTGTTCAGGATTATCGTGAACCCGTGCCCCGCTGGCTCCTGAAATCACCAATCCCGACAACACTGCTCGTGATGGTGGTCGTTGCGACGTTTTCGGTCGTGGGTCTCACTCGTGCTGCGAACAATCGTGTCGCAGAAGTCGAACGAGTCGAGGGGCTCAGTGGGTTGCTCGCCAGCTCGGTTGATGCCGATGGAAATTTGATTGACGAGAACGGAAACGTCCTCAACGATCCGGTCGACTTGCCGTCAGAAAACTACCTTCTCGTCGGTTCAGACACCCGAGAGGGGATCAGCGAAGACGATCCAGATTTCGGCGTGATCGGTAATGCCAACGCAGTAAGCGGTCAGCGCGCCGACACAATCATGGTGTTACGACGCGAACTTGATGGCGGAGCAGCGATCGTCAGTCTGCCCCGAGACCTATGGGTCGAAATTCCGGGCGCGGGAAGAAGTAATCGCATCAACGCGGCGTACAACGGTGGTGCGAAGCGCCTTGTTGCGACAGTTGTCGAAACACTCGGTATCCCCATTCACCATTATGTCGAAGTGAATTTTGTTGGCTTCCGTGACATCGTGGATGAACTTGGTGGAGTTACGATTTGCTTCCCGTACCCGACCCGGGATGTGAAAGCCGGGCTGGATCAGCCGGCTGGATGCAACTTACTTGACGGGCTGCAAGCCTTGGCATTCGCCCGGAGCCGCACCTATCAGGAGTTTCGTGAAGGCCAGTGGCGAACTGACCCGACGGCTGACATTGGTCGCACCCAACGTCAACAGCAATTCATCTCAGCAGCGGCTGATGGCGCAATAGCTCGACTCACCGACCAACCATTCGCATCCGGAGATCTCATCACAGCCCTCTCGGCGTCGGTGAAAGTTGACGACACGCTTGATCCATTTCTCACTGCGGCCGCTCTCAAGCAGGCTTACTCAGGTGGATTTTCGAAGTACTCGCTACCAGTGTTTGGTGACACGGTTGGCGATAAGTCAGTGCTTCGGCTTGGAAAAGGTTCAACCGAAATCTTGGACTATTTCAGAGGTGCCGGGCCCGCTCCTGCCATTGAATGACGAGCATGAGTTAGCCTTCGGGACTGTGAAGGCTCTCATTCTTGCCGGCGGCGCAGGAACCAGACTTCGCCCGATCACCCATACTCGGGCGAAGCAGCTTGTCCCTGTTGCCAACAAGCCGATCCTCTTCTACGGGATTGAAGCGATCGTCGACGCCGGTATTACTGAAATTGGCGTCATCGTTGGAGACACCCGTGAAGAGGTCATGGAGGCGCTCGGCGACGGTGCTCAGTTTGGGGCTGCCATCACGTACATCCCCCAAGATGAGCCACTCGGTATCGCCCACTGTGTTCTTATCGCAAAGGACTTTCTTGGCGATGATGACTTTGTCATGTATCTCGGCGACAACCTTCTCCAACAGGATCTTGCGGCCTTCACCGCCGCGTTCGAACGGGAACGCGCAGGAACGACAGCACCTGACGCCCAGATCCTTCTCAAACAAGTTCCAGACCCGCACCGCTTTGGAATTGCAACCCTTGACAGCGAGGGGAGCGTTGTGCAGCTCATCGAAAAGCCCTCGGATCCACCCTCAGATCTCGCGCTTGTCGGCGTCTATCTGTTCAACGCAATGATCCACGACGCAGTTGCAGCAATTGAGCCGTCGCCACGAGGCGAACTCGAAATCACCGATGCGATTCAGTGGCTTGTCGACCAGGGCCGACGGGTTCGCTGCGAGTTACTTACCGGCTGGTGGATCGATACTGGAAAACTCACGCCGCTGCTCGAAGCCAACCGGTTGTTGCTAGAGCGCATCAACACTCAAATCGATGGTGACGTAGACGAGTCATCGGTGATCGACGGTCGAGTGCGTATTGCGGGAGGAGCTCGCATCATCAACTCAACGATTCGTGGACCAGTGTCGATCGGGCCTGACACTGAAATCCGTGATGCGTTCATTGGCCCGTTTTCAGCGATCGGGGCTCGGTGCTCTGTTGCGAGCAGCGAGGTCGAGCACTCGGTCATCATGGATAACTCAATCATCAGCGATATCCCTCGCCTTGAGGGATCGTTGATCGGATCCCATGCCGAGGTCATTCGCACCGGCCGCAAACCACGTTCGCTCCAACTCATGGTTGGTGATCACTGTCAGATCGATGTCGAATAACTGAGATTGGTACTCACTCGGAAGGGAACTATGCCTGACGTACTTTCATTATCCGATGCGATCGGAACCGAGATCGACGGCGTTTATGTCGTTCAGCCAACGTTGCATGGTGACGAGCGAGGGCTTTTTATCGAGACCTACCGCCGGCAGTGGTTTCCGAACTCACGCGAGATGATCCAGTCGAACCGGTCAAACAAACAGGCAAATGCTCTTGTTGGCTTGCACTATCACTTGCACCAGGCCGATTACTGGTACGTGCCGATGGGCACCGCTCGAGTCGTGCTACACGATCTTCGAGTGGGAGGCCCAACTGATGGTAATACGGCGTGCTTTGACATTTCAGGAGAGAACCACTGGGGTGTGTACATCCCGCCAGGGGTTGCCCACGGGTTCTCCGCGGTTACCGATGTGGTGATGACGTATCTCGTTGACGGGTACTACAACCCAGCAGACGAACTTGGCGTTGCATGGAATGACACAGAGATCGGTGCTGACTGGGTCGTGACCGATCCCATCGTCTCCGAACGTGACCAAACGAATCCGCTACGCGCCAACCTTCCAGAAGGGCGCCGCCCCTACTGGCCGATGCGAACCTGATCGAAAGAGAACAAACCCATGAAGTATTTCGTCACCGGCGCCGCAGGATTTATCGGTTCGAATTACGTTCGCTGGCTGCTTGCAAACACCGACCACACCGTGACGGTGTTTGACAAACTGACCTATGCGGGAAACTTCGAGAGCATTAACGACCTCGTTGAAGCTCCTGGTGATCGTTGCTCATTCGTGAAGGGTGATATCTGCGATCGCGACGCTGTCGAAAGTGCGTTACCTGGGCATAACGTCGTCGTGCACTTCGCCGCCGAAAGCCACGTGGACCGCTCAATTGAGGACCCATACGCCTTCGTGCATACGAACGTATTCGGCACCAATGTCTTATGTGACGTTGCTAGTCGCTCGGACATCGAGCGGTTTGTGCACATTTCCACCGACGAAACCTATGGCTCTATTGATGTTGGGTCGTTCCAAGAATTTGATCGTCTTGTGCCGCGCAGCCCCTACTCGGCTTCCAAAGCGGGTAGTGACCTCATCGCCCTTAGCTATGTGACGACATACGGGCTGCCACTGGTGGTGACTCGATGCTCGAACAACTACGGGCCGTACCAGTTCCCAGAGAAACTCATTCCATTGTTCACTACCAATCTGCTTGATGGCCACAAAGTGCCTCTGTACGGTGACGGTGGCAACATTCGAGATTGGATCCATGTTGAAGATCACACCCTTGCCGTGCAAGTGGTGCTTGAGAAGGGCGAAATCGGTGAGGTTTACAACATTGGTGCTCACAATGAAATCACCAACCGTGAAATCACATATCGCCTGCTTGATCTCTGCGGGCGAGATGAGTCTTTTATCGAACCGGTAGCCGATCGACTCGGGCATGACCGTCGTTACTCGGTCGACATCGACCGCATCAGCGCTCTTGGATGGAAATTGACCCGAGATTTCGAAACCGGCCTTGCGGAAACCGTCGACTGGTACAAATCGCGCCGAGACTGGTGGGGACCGCTGAAGGCACGCACTTTTCGCTAGCCATCGGCAACAATGGTGCCATGAGACTTCTCGTTACCGGCGCTGGTGGCCAACTTGGGCGTGACGTGGCTGCACACTGCTCCAAGCGGGGAGACGATGTTGTTGGGCTGTCGCATGCCGAACTTGACGTGACGCAGCGCGACCACGTTCACGGGGCGGTGACATTGATCCGACCAGACGCAATCATTAATTGTGCGGCGTGGACTGCTGTGGATGCCTGTGAATCAGATGAGCAACGAGCGTTTCTTGAGAACGCTTTGAGCGTGCGATGGTTACGTGAAGCGGCGTCTCGCACAGGAAGCCATCTCGTCACCGTCAGTACCGACTACGTCTTTGACGGATCACAGCCGGAGCCCTACCGCGAATGGGATACGCCTCACCCCCTATCGGTGTACGGTGCATCGAAATTGGCGGGTGAACACGAAGCGGGGCCCGATGCCGCAGTTGTCCGATCTTCATGGGTATGTGGTGAGTATGGGTCAAATATGGTGGCCACCGTTCTTCGCTTGATCGGTGAGCGTAACCACCTGTCATTCGTTGATGACCAGCGCGGATGTCCGACGTTCACGGCCGATCTCGCCCCGGCGCTTCGACAACTCGCTGTCGATCGACGGTCTGGCATCCATCACCTCACCAATGCTCGACCGGTGAGCTGGTTCGAGTTCGTGCAAGAGATCGTGTCTGCAGCCGGAAAAGACCCGTCAATGGTGTCACCAATCGCAACAGCAGACCTTGAGCCGCCACGAGCAGCGCCAAGACCGATGAATAGTGTGCTCGATAATTTCGTGTGGCGCTCAGCGGGGTGCACTCCGCTACGGGACCACCAAGCCCCGCTGGAAGAACTCGTCGCTGCTCTATATGGCGGAAATTGAGTCTCAAAATACGGCAGGATGTACGTCGTGCGTGTCGCTTACACCTTGGAGCAGTGCTGGCATGACGTGCCAGGGGGGACAGCGACATCGATGTTGCGCCTCGCCCAAGAACTCTCGCAACAAGAAGGTATCGACCTGATCGGCGTTGCAGGCCGTCACCGCCGGCCCGCGATGACCGGGTACGAGCCAACGATTGCAATGACGTCACTTCCGTTGGCTCGACCGTGGCTATATGAAAGTTGGCGCCGCCTGAAGTGGCCGTTGGTCGAGTCAGCGACGGGAACGGTCGACGTCTGCCATTCGACTGCAGGTATTCCTGCGTCATCGAAAGCTCCAAATGTGGTGACGTTGCACGATGTTGCCTTTTTGCGGCGCCCCGACCGTCTTACCTGGCAAGGGGCGAGGGTGCTCACCAATGCAGTTGAACGCTCTCGATCCGCTGCCGCAGTCACCTGTCCGAGCTCCGTAGTGCACGACGACCTTGTTGCTGCTGGATTCGATGCTGATCGAGTGCATGTCGTTCCGTGGGGTGTCGACACCGTTCACGTACGCACTGACGAAATCGCAGGCGTTCGAGCCCACTACGGGCTGCCAACTGAATTCGTTCTTGCCGTCGCAACCCTCGAACCTCGCAAAAACCTCCGGAGGCTAATTGAGGCTCATCAGCGCCTGCCTGGTGTGCCACCGTTAGTCGTAGCGGGCCCGCCGGGTTGGGGAGACGTCGCAGCCGATCTGAAGGCATCGTCTCAACACGTCCTATTCCTCGGACATATGCGAGGTGATCACCTTCGTGTGCTCTACGCCGCAGCCAACGTGCTCGCATATCCGAGCGAGGAAGAAGGTTTTGGGCTCCCGGTGCTTGAGGCAATGGCAGCAGGCACCCCCGTCGTTACCAGTCGTGGCACTGCAACCGAAGAGGTTGCGGGAGGAGCGGGAGAGCTTGTCGATCCGTTCGATGTCGATTCGATCGGGCATGGCATCACATCAGCCCTCAACAATGCCCAACTGCTCCGAGCCAAGGGGCTCGATCGAGCACGAGAGTGCACTTGGGCGAACACTGCGAACGCAATGATGACGGTCTATCAGGCGGTTTACGAACGCAATGCCTAACACGAAGACACCGATCGTTGCTCACGTAAATCTCTTGTGGTGCGCTCATCAACGTGTTGGGGGCTCTGAGGAATATCTCATTCGTCAACTTGCCGGACTTCAACAGGTGATGTCTGAACACGATGACCCGGAGATCTTGTGCACGGTGCACCTCGGTCGCCGTCTTGCTGCGGGGCGCGGCGAGCTCAAAGACTTCATTCAAGTAGTGAGTCGATTCGATGTCGACAGGCGGGCAATACGCATCGCAATCGAGCACACAGCTCTTGCTCGCGTGACCCGAAATGCGGATCTCGTTCATCACGGTGGAGGTACTTTGCCGATTGTTCGGTCATCGACCCCGACGGTGCTGACGATTCATGATCTGCAGTTCCTCAGATTTCCGCAGTACTTTTCGTCGTCACGGCGTCGGTACTTGCAGGCGATGATGCCCCGCTCAGTCCGGGCGGCAACGACAATTACGACTCCCACAGCTCATGTGGCCGACGATGTCGCTCGTTCGTTTTCGGTGGATCGCAAAAAGATTGCGGTTGTCCCACATGGGGTGCCCTCGTTGACCGCCGACCCTGCAGAGGTACAGCATCAACGCGAAGCGCTGGGAAACGGTCAGCCACTCATCGTCTATCCAGCAATTACTCACCCGCATAAGGGTCACCTCCGGTTAATTACAGCGATGCAACGGTTGCCAGACGCAAGATTGGTGCTCATTGGAGGCGTTGGCTCGGCCGAAGAGAAGGTGCTTGACGCGATTGCGACATCCCCTCACCCAGAGCAGGTCATCCGCATGGGCCGTGTCTCTCACGAGATGAGAAATCTATTGATCGCAGCAGCAGATGTAGTTGCGATACCGAGCGAAGAAGAAGGATTCGGTGCCCCGGTTATTGAAGCGATGACCCTTGGCACTCCAGTGGTGTGTAGTGATATTGGTGCCCTTCGAGAGGTTGCGGGCAACGCCGCGATATTGGTGGGGCATGAACCAGAACTAATTGCAGACGGCATCACCCAAGCATTGGAAAGCCGAGATGCCCTTGTATCCGCCGCTTCTGCCCGTGCACGCAACTTCACGCTCGAAGCGTCAGGATCAGCGTTGAGAAGTGCGTACATACGAACGGTCGAAATGGCATGAAGATCGTCGTGCTCTGCCCACATTTTGCGCCCGACACCGCTCCGACCGGCACCGTGATGACCGGCATTGTCGAGGGGCTCGTCGATCGAGGTCACGAGATTCATGTGGTGACGTCGTTGCCGTGGTACCGCGATCACCAGGTTGAAGAAGAGTGGACCGGTCGACTCACTCGCACAGAAACAACGGGGTGGGGTTCGGTTACTCGTGTTCATCCATTTCCGTCAGGCGACAAACGCAACCTTTTTAAGCGGGCGCTCGGATTTGTCGGATTTACCGCCCTTGTTGGTTTTTCGGCACTGCGCCCAGGCGGATGGTTCCGAAAGGTCGATGCGGTACTCGCAATGAGTCCGCCCCTCACTCTTGGCCTTACCGGATGGCTTGTTGCGAAACTGCGTCGAGGCCGGTTTGTATTCAACATCCAAGATGTCTTTCCCGATGCTGCGGTGCGCACAGGAGCGATTACCAATTCCGCCGTTATCCGTGCGGCATACCGTCTCGAACGACTTTCATATAACTGCGCAGATGCAGTGACCGTGCTCAGCGACGACCTCGCCGACAATGTGAATGCAAAACTCGAAAGCCGACGGTCGGCACGCACCGATATTGTCGTCATCCCTAACTTTGTCGACATCAACTGGCTTAAGCCCGCCGATGGGTCGTCATATCGAAATGAGTTTTGCCTTGGCGACGGGCCCATCGTTATGTACGCCGGAAATCTTGGCTACTCGCAGTCGCTCGATCTCATGATCGGCTTGGCTGAGAAGCGCCCGGAGGTCAACATTGTCATCAACGGTGACGGTGCGATGCGAGACGTCATCGCTGACGCCGCTGAGCGCATAGCAAATTTATATCATGTCGGGTATCAGCCAGCGGAGCGACTTCCGGAGGTGTTGTCAGCAGCGGACATTCATGTTGTACCCCTCCGAGCAGGGCTTGGGTCGGTGAGCGTCCCCTCTAAAACGTATTCGATTCTTGCGGTCGGCAAACCCGTTATCGCAGCAATTGACGAGGGATCAGCGGTTGCTCGGATGCTTGCGGACGCGAACGCGGGGGTCAGCATCCCCCCAGACAATATCGGCGCGCTGCTCGATGCTGTTGACGCCCTTCTCAGCGACCGGGAGCGCTGCGAGGAGTTTGGAGCCAATGGCCCCCGATGGGTTGCAGACCACGCGTCTCCGGCTGCTGCGGCGCAGGCTTATGAGAGGGTGCTCGCTGGTGAGCAAACCGGGTAACTCGACGTAACCGGCGATAGCCTCTCACGCCGTGGCAGCGACCTCTTCAACAAAAAAAGCGGCGAAGCTCGCAGGGCGTAGTTCGGGTCGCTCTGTGCAGTTCCAAGGCGGCAGCATTTTCCCGATTGCGCTGTTGCTTGTCGTTGTTCTCGGTGTTGCCTCAATCGTCTACGCCCGTCAGACGATTCCGGGCGCAGGTGACGGTGCTCCGGTCACGCCGATCAGTGAGTATTACGACGTTGCCTACGGCATCAACATCTGTGGTGATTGGGCGACGATTAGCGACGGTGATGGTGAACGCAATGCCGAGGGCCGAATTGACTACCCTGCATACCGAGACACCGGCGTGTACCAGTACGCAGAGGGCGTTGCAACGGTGCACCCATATGCAGCCGAGCTCAAAGATGTGCCTCTCGACCTCTCGGCATTGCTCGCAGTGCACGGCATCACGATTGCTGACGACTCATTGATATTCCCCGACGACCAGATGGACGGCAAGTCGTATACCGAAGGTGAGACGACCTGCAATATCGATGGCGTCGAAACTAACGCCGACGTCTCAGTAGTCGTGTGGGAATCGGCTGACGATGCCTCGTCGGGTAATCGCTACATATCAAAGATGGGCGAGATACCACTTGATTCTGATGGTCTAGTCATCGCTGTTGCCTTCGTGCCGCGGGGCGATCCTGTCGCAAAACCGCCATCGATTGGCGTGCTTCGCTCGCTCGGTGAAACAGCAATTGCTGCCGACTCGGAAGACCTTTCCGAAACCACTGTTGCTGAGTAAGAAAGCGAACGAATCATGTTCGCAGTGGTTTTGGTTGGAGGGTTTGGTACGAGGCTTCGCCCACTGACAAACACCGTGCCGAAACCGATGCTGCCGATCGGCAACACGCCAATGGTGGTCCGACTTGCTGAGCGGCTTGCTGCCGGAGGAGTTACCGACATCGTGCTCGCTCTCGGGTTCCAGCCCGACGCTTTTCGGGCTGCGTTCCCTGGAGATTCACTTACTCATGACGGGGCCACCGTCAACTTGCACTACGCCGTCGAGCCCGAGCCACGAGATACCGCAGGAGCAATCAAGTTTGCAGCTGATTCGGCCGGCGTAGATGACACGTTCATCGTTGCAAACGGTGACATTGTGACGGCTCTTCCAATCGCCGATCTTGTGAGGTTCCATCATGCCCTCGGACGGGAGGCGACAATTCATCTCACCCCGGTAGATGACCCCTCATCATTTGGTGTTGTTGAACTCTCTAACGACAGATTGGTGCAACAATTCGTGGAGAAACCGGCACAAGGACAACCCTCTTCCAGTCTTGTTAATGCTGGTACATATGTGGTGGAGCCATCAATTCTTGATCGCATTCCAGCCGATGTTCCAGTGTCAGTTGAGCGAGCAACCTTCCCGCAGCTCGTTGCAGAGGGGGAACTCGCTGGGTTCTCGACCGAGGATGCGTGGATTGACACTGGTCGGCCGGAGTTGTACTTAAAGGCAAATCTTGCATACGCCGACAGCGCAGGAGCCGTCGTTCGATCACAGGTCTCTCCCTCGGCAAGTCTGTCGGGCGTCGTGGCCGATAGGGCGACGATTGAAGATGGCGCCATCGTGAGAAACTCGGTGCTGCTTCCAGGCGCAGTCATTGAAGCGGACGCGAGGGTCGAAAGGTCGTTGGTTTGGGGTCGGGTGTCGTCGGAGGCATCACTGACCGACGCATTAGTCGGTCAAGACGGCGTCGTGCCAGCGGGCGACTACCGTGGAGCACGGTTTCCCGAGCCCACGTAAGGAGAGCTACGAAGCAATATCGGCAGCGGCAAGGGTGAGTCGTGCGAGGTTTGCGTCAACCTGAGTGTCTCCCATCATCGTGTTTGTTACCGTTGTGGTCATGCCAGTAAGTTCGACTTCGGCAGCAAGTGACGTGTCTTTCGAATCGATGATGAGGTGGCTACACACCTCTCGATAGATCTCCGCAATGCCGACAGAATCTGACTGAAAGCCAAACCTCGCCATCATGTCGGCTGCCGGACCTTTCACTGCATCCCCACCGACAAGAGGAGATATTGCAACGACGGTCATGCGGCGCTTTGCAAGTATCTGGTCGACGTGCGGAAGCGCTCTGATTGGCCCAATGGAGACGAACGGGTTTGAGGGAGCGATGACTACGGCATCAGCAGTCGTCAATGCATCAATAGCCTCACGCGTTGGCTGGGCGGAAGACGCACCAAGGCGAAGTTCGCGAACTGGGATGCTATGTCGGTGGCGGACAAAATATTCTTGGAACGAAATCTGGCCATCGCCTGCTACGCCGGGGTCGTCATTGGTGTCCACCACGACTTTTGTGGGTGCTGGGTCATTGGTCATCGGTAACAATCTGAAATCGAGCCCCCATGCAGACGCAATCTCGGAGGTAACGTCGGTCAGACTCGCGCCTTCTTGCAATCGCGCAGTTCGGTAGAGGTGGGTGGCGAGATCTTGATCGCCGAGTCCAAACCACGTGCTCCCGGCGCTTGAACCAGCGGGCCGCACCTGTCCGTATCGATGAAGTGCCTCGAGAGTTCGCCATGACTCATCGATAAGCCCCCATCCTCGGTCAGGGTCAATTGCATTCGCCAAGGTATAAGTGATGGTGTCGAGGTCAGGGCTGATGTGAAGCCCGTGAAGCACGGTGTCATCGCCGGTGTTGACAATTGCCGTGATATGGCTTGGGGGAATAGCGGTTGATAGCGCTCGAAGGAAACGGGCGGCCCCAACCCCTCCGCACAAGACCGTTATGTGTGGAGAGGTTGTCATGACGGCCGGCGACCCTCCCAGTACGGCCCAGCTATCTCGTCACCCTCAAGTCGAACGCGAAAGTTCAACACATATGTCCACAGCCCAATGTCAGTTGTACTCCGGAGAGCACTTAGAGAGTTACTGACAGCTAGGCCCGCGTAGGTTTGATGCTTTTGCGAAGAGACGGTATTGAACTCAGCTCTCATCATCATTCCCATCCTACTTTGTGCTGTTGGCGGCTTGTTTTCGTGATCGGCGCAGTTTGCGCGAAGACTGAGTACAGTTTCGGAGATGCCTCGTGCTCTGATTACCGGAATCACCGGTCAGGACGGCCAGCATCTTGCCGAATTACTAAATTCGAAGGGGTATGACGTCTTCGGTCTTGTAAAAGGCCAGAATAATCCTCGGATTGCTGGGGTGCTTGAGCAGTTCCCATTTGTGGAACCCGTTTCAGGCGACCTTGCCGATTTGTCATCTTTGGTCAAGGCCATCGGGGTTGCGCAGCCTGACGAGGTCTACAACCTTGGCGCCGTTTCTTATGTGGCATATTCGTTCACACACGCAGAACTCACGGCGGATATCTCTGGGCTTGGCGTGCTTCGTATGCTTGACGCAATCCGAATGGTTGGTGGATTAGATAACAATTCAATCCGTTTCTACCAAGCGTCGACATCGGAGATGTTCGGAGAGGTTCGTGAGACCCCACAAACCGAGATGACGCCATTTCACCCTCGATCGCCGTACGGGTGCGCGAAGGTCTTCGGCCATTACATCACCATGAATTACCGCGAGTCCTATGACATGTTTGCTTGCTCGGGCATTCTTTTTAATCACGAGGGACCGCGCCGCGGTCTCGAATTCGTCACTCGCAAGATCACTAATGGGGTAGCCCGCATCAAACTTGGTCTCCAAGACGAAATCGTTCTTGGAAATCTCGATTCAAAGCGCGACTGGGGCTACGCAGGTGACTATGTCCGAGCCATGTGGCTCATGCTGCAAAACGACACTGCTGAAGATTTCGTTATTGCAACAGGTGAGACACATTCAATCCACGAGTTTCTTGATCGTGCGTTCGCTGAAGTCGGGATTGACGATTGGCAACCATACGTTCGACAAGATCCCAAATTCCTTCGCCCAGCCGAGGTTGACGTACTCACCGGCGATGCGTCGAAGGCGAAGGAAGTACTCGGTTGGGAGCCTGAGGTGTCATTTGCGCAACTGGTGAAGATGATGGTTGAGAACGACCTTGAGGTCGAGGCGGCAAAAGCCCACCTACATGGCTGACCAGTTGTTGCTCAACTTAGAGTGCTGAGGCGCAGTCTGAGCCGTAACCCGAAGGCGGTGACGGCTGCGAGCGATGATGCAACAAGTCCAATTTCAATTCTTTGAAACGCGTCGTCGCTCGATAGCCAAGTGCCAAGGACAAAGGTGATGAGGGCGACCACCCAACCGAGAGCAACATATGCATGGTCCTCGAGCGCGAGAACGGCTTGACTTATTGCGAGCGCCATCATGTAGAGGGCGCTGGAGAGGGCAAGCATTGCGAGTGTGCTGCCGGCGAGGTCGGCGTTGTAGACCAATCTGAGTGTCCATGGCCCGAGTAGAGCTCCGTAAATGGTTCCGGCAACACCGATTCCGGTAACTACGAGCACGAGTAGGCGTAGGCCACGTCGAAACTCGTCGAATGAGCGTTGCGCAGCTAGCCGAGCGAGGCGAGGTAAAAGGCTCGCCTGAATCGCTTGAAACATGAAGAGAGGCACTCTCGCAAGCAGCACTCCGTAACTGAAGCGAGTGACGGCATCGGCTTGACTATCACTCGCGAGAAGGTTTGCAGCGATCGGCCCTGCGTTCAGTAACACGGCGGCACATGCAGTGCCGAGAAGCAGCCACCCAAAGTTTTGAGTGATTTCTCGCCATTGTGCTGGGGGACCAGGATCGGTGCGTAAGTGGCCGCGCAAACTAATTGCAACTACCGCTAAGAGCGGAGCAACGGCAATAGCGAATGCGTAGGCGCCAATAGCGGTAATGCCGATAGCGGTGAGGGCGATCGTGCCGGCGATTTTCATAACTCCGTCAGATGCAACGACGACAGCAAAAGGGGTAAATCGACCCTGACCTGAGCAGATTCCTCGGGAAAGATGAACAGGTGCATACGAGAGAAAGCCGATAACGAGAGCACCGAACATCAACCAGTCGCCAGAAAAGTACGAACTGGTCAACCACGGTGCTGAAATCGCTAGTCCGATGACCACAACAACCGACACCACCAAGGTGAGGATGGCGATTTTGGCGACGACCGGACCTCCACCGTTGCCAAGAGCTCGTCGATGGGCGAGCGCCCGGCCGAGTTCTTGTTCGATTGGAAGAAAGAATCCCGGGGCAAGGGCGAACATTGCGAACCACAGGGCTGCGATCGGGGCAAACTCCTCGTCGCCACCAAGCGCAGAAGCTCCCACCCTAAAAAATGCGTACGTTGCAACCCCGGCGATGATGAGGCCGATGGCAATCGTGACGGCTCCCTCCGGGAGGGCTCCACCACTTGGTGGAGCGTCAACCAACGTTTCTCGAGACGTGAGTGAAGATTCGGCGTCGGTCACGGCGGAAAACGCTATCTCTTGTAGGTAGCACTGACCGACCAGCGGTGCTCATGACAGATAGTCTCGCCATGGTGGAGGGAGGAGAATTTGTACCCGTAGTTGCGGTGCTCATTGCCAACGAGAGCATCAATGACGTTGAAGCCTCTCTTAGCGCATTGCATGGTCAGTCATATGGTGCTCTTCGCGTGCTCATTGCCGCTGACCGATACATGATTGGCGAGATCGAGGCGCTCGTTGTGCAAGGTGCGCGTCATCCTGACGTAGTCACCGAAGTCACGTCATCAACGCTCACTGACGTGGCCAATGAGGCCGTTGGGATCGTCGGTGGAGATAACGGCCTTTTTTGGATGATTGAGTCAGGAACAATTCCTGAGCCTCGTGCGCTTCACCATCTCGTCACAGAGTTGCTGGAAACGAATGCCGCCGTGGTGGGGCCGAAGATTGTCGATGCTGATGATGTGAATCGTCTCCAGTCGGTAGGGATCACCGTTGATCGATTCGGTGAACGGGTCGAGCCTTTCAATCTTGATGAGGCAGATCAAGAACAGCACGATCGCGTGCGCGACGTGCTCGCAGTTGACGCAAGTGGAATGCTGGTGCGAGCAGATCTCTTTCGGGAACTCGGTGGTTTCGCTTCGCCGATGAGTTCGGGAACGGCCGACGTCGAACTGTGCTGGCGAGCCCACTGTGCAGGTGCTCGAGTGATGGTCGTTCCCGATGCCGTGATTGCTCGTCCGCAGGAGCGGGTTACAGCAGCGGTCGCATCGAGGAGCGTTAGCCGATCACAGGTCGTACGCGACGAGGTCGACATGGTGTTGGTGACGGCATCGGCACAGTACTTGGTGGTGCGGGTCGTTCAAATTTTCGGTGTCTCACTGCTTCAGGTCATCCTCGGCATCTTCCTTGGCGCAACTAGACCTCCGGCGCGCCGCCTTGCGGCAGTACTTTCTGCGCCATTTCGTATTCGGTCGATACGAGAGCGACGCAGGCAGTTGAGGCAGTTGAGGTTGTTGTCCGAAGGAGAGATCTCCTCATTGCTCTACCCGGTAACGAGCAGGTTGACCGCAATTGTGAAGACTCGTGATGATGACGATGTCGTGGTTCCTGGGACGCCGGTGGTCAGGCAGCGCGAACGAACTTACGGTCCGGCCCTGGCCTGGTTTCTCATTATTCTCGGACTACTCATTGGTTCAAGGGAGTTCATTCGCTCAGGTGTGCCCGGTGTTGGGGGATGGCTCTCAAACACAGAAACTTCCGGCGACCTATTGCGGCTCTGGTGGGACCCATGGGATTCCAGAGGTGTGGGCCTCATGATGGCAACCGCCGGCGGGGTTGTCGTGCTCGGTGTTTTGAGCGGTGCACCCTTCGTCGGCTCGTTACTCACTGGCTGGGGGCTTGGAGTCGGAGCCGTCCTTCTCGGGCTTCTCGGGCTTCAGCGACTGGCTGGTGTGTATCCGACGACGCGGCCTCGGGTTGTTGCGCTAGTGATTTACGCAGCCGGGCCGATCGTGCCGTCAATTCTGGGTGCGGGCGATACCACCGCTTTTGCGGTGTATGCCGTGCTGCCTTGGGTCGTGCACCTCACTCGGCAATTTGCAGGCATTGTTGTTGCTGATGTGTCGACGGTCGATGGAGACCTTGTCGATGGCGTGCTCTCGGTTTCGGCTGCAAAGCGTCGCCGGATGCTTTTTGCGATCATCTTGGTGACTGCGGCGGGCGGGTCTTTCGCTCCAGTTGTGGTTCCTCTCGTGGTTATGGTGCTCGTCCTCTTTGCTCTCTCCTCATGGTTGATGAGGTCACCAGCAATTGTGGTGGCGCGTTTTTTCTTTGCCGCTGTAGCGGCTTCCACGAGTTGGTTGTTGCTCCTGCCATCGAGCCTCGGGTGGCGATGGAGCACGCTAACAGGCGGTGAGTTGACGGGCGTTTCAGTGGCTGATGCTCGTCATGCGATGTCATTTGGCGGAGATGGCGGATTTGGTCTTCTCGGTGCAGCACTCATTGTTCCGGTCATTACCGCGTTGCTCATCACTCGGGCGTGGAGGTTGACGTGGGCGGTACGTGGCGCATCGCTTGTCGCCATAAGCCTGTTACTACTACTGCTCGCAGGAAGGGGGGTGGCAACGGCGTATCTTCCGCCCGCCTCTGTGCTCTCAGTAGTGATGCTCTTTGGAGCCACACTGCCTGCAGCAGGGATTGCCAGCGGATTCGGTTCTGATGTGCTTGACCGAGCATTTGGATGGAGGCAGCCGCTTGCATTGTGCGCAAATCTTGCGATTGCGGTAAGCGTTGTCCCGGGAGTCTTGTCGGTTGGTGCTGGCGATTGGGATGCGAGTCCATACCCAATGTCCAGTGTTGTCGCATCACAGTTTCCGTCGGACTCGTCGATCGGCGCTTACCGAGTGCTCTGGGTTGGTGATCCGCGTGTTTTACCCGTACGTGGCCATGAGTTCGCTCCAGGTATTTCATTTGTGATCACTGATGCGGGAGGCCTAACACTTAGTGACGCGTTTGTGCGCCCCGAGGGTGACGACGCACGCATTGTGAGGGATGCCCTCACTGTTCTTTCGACAGGCTCGACGTCTCGTGTTGGCCGCCTACTCGCTCCGCTTGGCGTCCGTTTCGTTGCCATCCCGCTCGCTGACGGCATTGCCTCAACAATCGATGATCCGGTCAGTCCTCCGGATGGTCTTTCTCCGGCGTTAGCGGCCCAGCTCGATATCGGGGTCATCCAGTCACCTCCGACGATCGAGGCGTTTGTGAATCGATCGTGGATTCCACCGGCAGCGTTTCTCACCGGTGGTGCTGCGAACGCTTCTCGCAATGCCGGCGCGGGCAGTCTGCTACTCGCTGATCTCGATGGGATCGCTGCGGTCGAGTTGGTAGGTGACGGTGGAGAGGAATTCGTCGATGCCGTGATGGCTCAGGGTCCACAGGTGTTGTCGGTTCCGTCTGAAGGTGTGTTGCATCTCGGAGTCCCGTTTGACGAGCGATGGCGTGTGACTCTCGATGGAGCTGGCTTGATACCGAGGGCAGGTTTTGGCCAGACCGTTGCGTTTGACATCCCGAGCGGGGGCGAGATCACCGTGTCTTATGATGCCTCAACGGTGTCGTACGTAATTAAGGGAGTCATTGCCCTTGCATGGTTTGGAGCTCTTCTTGCGGCGACGCGACCTCAGCGGCGCGCGAGCAAGCGTGATCTCGCCGTCGAGGCTCCGATTATGGCGTTCACACCCTCAGATGGTGAATCATCTGAGCACGAGGCCGTGGAGTCGTGAGCACGAATATCAAATTAAGGGGCGGTCGGTTCAATCGGCGATACCCAATGTTGGTCATTGCATTGCTGTCAGTGCTTGGGTTGGTGTGGCTTGGGCAGCAACCCCGAGATGACGTTGGCGTTGCGTCATTCAATGTCGCCCCTGAAGTGTGGGTGCCGTATGTCCCTTCAGAGGACATCTTGGAGAGCACGTGGTTTTGTCCTGGTGTGCCCGCAACTGGTGAGACTGACGTCGGTGGTGCTGTGATCGTGACGAATACGAGCGGGCGCCCCACCTCGGCTCGCGTGACGTTCCTTAGTGACAGGGTGGCGGCACGCACGAAGATCGTTGATGTGCCTGCATTTGATCGAGTGCAGGTTGACGTTGATGCGGAGCAGCAGGGGACGTTCGTCGCAACCTCGGTTGAGATTCTTGGCGGTGGCGGGCTAGTTGAGCAGCGCGCGTTCTATCCGGCACCGGCAGGCCTCGGTCAGTCGGTAACCCCATGCTCAATCAATCTTTCTCCAGAGTGGTACCTCGCCGAGGGCTACACCGTTGATCTTGCAGAACAGGTGCTGTTGCTGTCGAATCCCTCTGCAGATCAAGTCGTGGTTGATGTTTTATTTCACACAACCTCGGGCACTATTGAACCATCGGTATACAACGGACTCCCGGTACAGCCTTACTCAGTTCGGGTGATTGATGTTGGAGTCGAAGGTGGAGGTGCTCGAGGTGAGGCGTCGGTTGGAGTTTCTGTGCGGGCTGTTCGAGGCGCCCTGATGGTCGGGCGATCGATGACCGCTAACGATGACCGACGTGGGGGAACGTCGATATCAATGGCGGCACCCCTGCTTGCCGACCGATGGTGGTTTGCTGATGGCATAAAGGGCCCGCAGGCAAGAGAGCGGTTCTCGGTGCTCAACCCGAGCGATGAGTCTGTGACCGTCCTCGCGACTTTTTTCCCGGACGACGACTCGGAAGATCTTGCCGGTGAAGCCGTCACATCGATTATGGAAATTGCCTCAAACGACGTTGCGGTGGTGGACGCTGGAGCGTTGGCAGAGTTGCCAGAGGGTGGCCATTCAGCGGTCTTCTCAACGCTTGACGGGCGATCAATTGTTGTCGATAGGGCCTTGACCCGGGTGAGCCCCAGCGGTGTGAAAGTGACATCGATTGCCTCGGGAATTCCGGATCGGCGTGACGGGCTGGCTCCAACATCGTGGCTCGTCGCAGCTGGACCCTCAGTTGAGGTTGAGTCGGGTTTGGTCATCGTCAATCTCGATGACGAGGACCGAGA
>Ga0160423_10000733_pt1 | contig 27275 bp, 15 predicted proteins | sample CRUFie14St8metaG_FD_108191 | JGI IMG/M metagenome (GOLD analysis project Ga0160423, IMG submission 108191) | Marine microbial communities from the Costa Rica Dome - CRUD Field 142mm St8 metaG | ecosystem: Environmental > Aquatic > Marine > Oceanic > Photic zone | place: Costa Rica: the Eastern...
TTCCGTTGCAGTGATTTCCGGCCCTGGCGCTCTGTTAGAGGAGGGGTTTGGTGCCTCACTCAATGCCGCCAACTGGGTCGTCTTCAATGAAGGCCTCGGAGCGGGTGAAGGCGATTCCACGGTTGGCGTGGAAGACGGAGAATTGAAAGTCTTCACTTATGCCTTAAGTGATGGGTGGGCTGGTGCGTCAGCTAAGACTAAAGACGGCTATATCGCTGTGCAGGATCTGCACCTGGTATTCGAGGTTGATCGTGTTTCCATCGATCAATTTGGTACCGCGGGACGTGCTGGCGTCATGATCAGCAACGATGATCGTTCAAAGTTCGTTTTTCTGTCTCAACAATACGATGAAAATGACAACATCTCCTGGCAAGCCAATGTGAACCCAGGCAGTCCCACCGGGGGTGGAGTTGGCATTGCGGCATTCAACCAGTTTGAAAGCCTTGGAGAATATCGAATCGGAATGGTCGCTAATGGTTCCGAGGTCGAAGTGTTTGTCAATGGAATTTCAGGAGGTACTTTCCCATTTGAAGTCTCAACGGGAATTCACTTTGAGTTGGGTGCTTACGCCCAAAGCAGCGATGACGATGCCACCGGGGTATTTGACAATGTAAAAATTGAAAACGTGCTACCTTGTGTAGATACCTCCATGGACAATGTCACCCTAACCCTTGCAGATCGCAGCCAGAGCTTCGATGTATTCGTCCCTCAACTGCTCAATGCCGATCAAGATGTTCAGGTCACCATCACCAGTAGCAACCCGGATGCAGCCATTCCCGCAGGCGCCAGCGGTGGCAGTCTGGTGCTCAACTTCCCAGCGGGTTCGGCTAGCACCAAAAGCGTATCCATCTTACCCGTAGGTATCGGCTCGACTCAGTTTTCGCTCTCCAACAATGCCGGAGCTTGCGATGAGTCTGGAGTGAAGGTCAGTGTAACCGCAGTCCCTGACACCTTGCTAAGCGATGATTTTTCTGCCGACGGCCTCTCGGGTTGGACGCAGGATGACGTCGCTCTGGATGGGACGGGCCTTGCCACCGAGGACTCAGGCGTTCGCGTTGAAAACGGTCAGGTTGTAATCGACGTCACCGTTGAGACGCCATTATGGCCGGGCTTTGCTTTGTTCACCTCGGAAACGTTCTCCGCGTCGGCGGGCGAACCCCTGGCCTTTGAACTGGATCGTACCGATTTGGATTTTGTCCTGACCACAGGCACCGGTTCCGAACAACGCACAGGCGTCTATGTTCGCGATGGCAGTGGAAACTTCATTTTCTTCAATGATTACGTAGCACATGACGGTCGTAACTACGGCTGGCGCTACAACAAATCGGTTGGAGACGACGATGACGACCCCAGTGGAGCAGGCGTCAATATACCAGCCTTTGATGGTGGGAAATTTGACGATCGAGGAGCTCATCGCATGAAAATTCTCGCCAATGGAGAAACCGTCAAACTCTATCTGGATGATGTTTTCGGAGTGGAGATTCCCTTTGCTGCCAGCAGTGGCATCAGCTTCGGTTTCGGCACTTACTGTGATGAAGCGGGTAATGTTGCCATTGGGTATTTTGATAACGCCCTGGTCAAGGGAGGGTCCATCCCCTTTGTTGCTCAAGGGAATATCGACGGATACTCACTGCAGGATGGCAACATTGTCATCGAATATACCGGCACATTAAAGAGTGCCGCCGAGGCAACTGGACCTTACACGCCCGTCGCAGGTGCCGCATCCCCCTACTCCGTGACGCCAGCTAAAGCTGCTGAGTTCTTCATAGCGGAATAAGGGCATCGGTCTTTTGAACACGGCCGGCTCTCCTAAGGGGGAGCCGGCTTTTTAATGCACCCCAGGATCTACCCACAAAATGGCTCCTTCCAAAAGGGCCACCTAGAATAACAGATGATGAGGGGAATTGCTGGGAAGGATGCCTTTCTTGAAAATCTACTTAAACCAGGAGCACAAGTTGTCACCAAAAATTTGAGATATTATCTCAAGTTCTGTAGCTGGAAAACGTTGCTTTCATCTCTCATTTTCCTGTTTTCTCAGGGGTCGGTAAACTAAAGTGATAATATGTCGTTCATGCTGCACATCATGGTTCTCCTCGGAGGATGCTGCTGGCTTGACGGACAAGCTGCCCAGCCCCTGGTATGGTCTCCTGGCTCCAACCAGGGCCCATCCTTATTTTCCGTCGATCTGGTATCCAAGCCTGGAGCCCTGCCGCTGGAAAGCAAGGATCCCGAGAAAGCCGGTGTTGACTTCATCAATCGGCTGGATGTCCAACGCAGCCTGAAGAACCAAATTCTGCTCAATGGGTCCGGGCTGGCCATCGGGGATGTCAATGGAGACGATCTAGCGGATCTTTACTTCTGTGGTTTGGACGCCCCCAATGCATTGTATCTCAATCAGGGAAAATGGTCTTTTGAACGGGCACCCCAGGCAGGAGGAGCCGAGTGCGCCGATCAATCATCAACGGGTGCCTTATTGGCAGACATGGATGGGGACGAAGATCTGGACCTTCTGATCACCGCTCACCGGCGAGGAGTCCGTCTTTTCCTGAACAATGGTTCAGGACTCTTTGAGGAAGGGACCCGTAATTGGGGCCTCGAAGGCAAGCAAGCAGGGGCTTCGATGGCACTGGGGGATATCCAAGGCAATGGTTGGCTAGATCTTTATGTCGTTCACTACCGCAATGACACCCTTAGGGACCTGCCCGAGGGACAATTCGACATCCGCATGAAGGATGGAAAATACGAGCTCCTTTCCTACAACGGCCTACCGGCAGACGACCCTCGAGTCCAAGGGCGTTTTCACTTCGATCGCACCAGCGGAATCCTGGAGAATGGGGAACCGGATCAACTTTATCTCAACCGCGGAAAAGGCAAAATGACCCCCATACGGTGGGGAGAAGAAGTCTTTTTCGACCGCCCGGGAGAGCCATCTGAAATCCCGTATGACTGGGGCCTTTCTGCCATGCTGCAGGACATCAACGGAGACGGCGCTCCCGATCTCTACGTCTGCAATGATTTCCAATCACCGGATCGGTTCTGGATCAACCAGAAGGATGGCACCTTCCTTGCAGCACTTCCGCCACTGATCAAGCAAACCAGCCTGTTCTCGATGGGACTGGACATGACCGATGTGGATCGCAATGGCCATCGGGATCTTTTTGTGGTCGACATGTTGAGTCGTTCTCATCGTCGACGCTTGGTGCAAGTCATGGATGGTGCCGCTTTCCAGCAATTCCGAGACACGCGATCTGACTTACCTCAGACACCCCGCAACACACTACTCATGCAGCAGGCAAATGGTCATTTTGCCGAACTGTCTCGTTTAGCCGATGTGGCTGCTTCGGAATGGTCCTGGTGTCCCATTTTCATCGATCTTGATTTAGATGGTTATGAAGATTTGTTGATCACTACGGGCCATGAGCGGGATGCTCAAAACGCTGATGTGGCACGCTCTCTAGATGCGATGGCCACCTCGCAATCTGTGTCTCATCCACAGAAACTAGCCTCTCGAAGGGCTTTTCCCGTGCTCGACACACCCAACATGGCGTTTCGTAATCTGGGTGATGGGCGGTTCGAGGACGTCAGCAAAACCTGGGGTTTCGATTCAAAAGCAGTTTCCCATGGCATGGCCCTGGGAGATCTGGACAACGATGGCGACATGGATGTCGTGATCAATCCTCTCAATCACCCTGCCCTCCTTTATCAAAACCAATCCGCCTCCCCCCGCGTGCGCATTCAACTTGAAGGTATGGGAGGTAACACCAAAGGCATTGGAGCGGAAATTACGGTCCTGGCCCCCCACCTGCCGATACAAAAACAATCTGTGATTGCCGGCGGGCGCTACCTCTCCAGCGACCAGCCCACTCGCACCTTTGCCGTGCAGGGGGCAGAGGATCGAGTGAGCGTACACATACTTTGGAGGGATGGGGTTCTGCAGAAAGCAGACGACCTCAAGGCAAACCACGTGTACCGATTCACCCATCCAGGTAAGGACGCCCAAAAAACGCTGCAGCAGCCCACACTTGCAGAGGCGCCGAAGGGGCAAGTCACGACTCTGTTCAAGAACGTTTCGGAAAAGCTTGAACACATCCACGAGGAGGCCCCTCAGGATCCATCCATGGCTCAACCTCTGTTGCCCAGGCAATTGGACGGGATGGGCCCTGGCATTGCCTGGTTCGACTTCAACCAGGATGGATGGGAGGACTTGTTCATCGGGGGAGGCAGGGGGGGGAAAATGGGCGTGTATCGCAATCAGCAGGGTCAGGGCTTTGTGCGTCAACGGGCCAAGGCCTTTGAAAGGCCGCTGGCACAGGATCAAACCACGTTGCTGGCTTGGCGCCCCTACAACCAGGACATGCAGCTGCTGATGGGGCAATCCTCGATCGAAACTCCAGCGCCGCAAGCCAGCGCCTTCACTTCTTTTTCCATGGTGAAAGGACGAAGTCTCTCCTTCCCATCACCAGCAGGAACAAGCTCTGGCCCCATGGCCATGGCCGACTGGGATGGGGACGGTGATGTAGACCTGTTTGTGGGAGGACGGGTGCGCCCCGGACACTACCCGACGCCTGCTTCAAGCCAATGGTATCAAAACCAGGACGGTCAGTGGGTTGCGGTGACCATGCCTGAGATTGAAGATCTCTCTTCAGGTATGGTCAGTGCTGCCGTGTTCACTCAGCTCTTGGGCGATGCCTTGCCCGAATTGGTCGTCGCCTGCGAATGGGGAGAGGTGATCATTCTGGAAAACCGGGCGGGTGCCTTTCGCCGGTGGGAGGGAGAGTGGCATGTCACAAAAGAGTCGAAGTCTCCCATCGAGGGCCCCAAGAAAGGTTGGTGGACCAGTTTGGCATCTTTGGATGCCGATGGGGATGGCCACATGGATTTGGTGGCAGGCAACTGGGGAGTCAACCACCAATGGGCCCATTCGCGGTTCTCTCCTCTGGAGATTTATTTTCCAACACAAGCTCGTGGAGGCATCCTGCCGTTGATCGAAAGTTATCGTTCTGCGACCGATCAAGACAGCTACCCAACACGGGATTGGGGACATCTTTCGGGCTCGATTCCTTGGTTGGGCCAGGCCTTCACTTCCTTCACCAAATTCTCCCTGGCCAACATGACTCAGATTCTGAGTTCGAGCCCAACGGCGATGCAGTCTTTGGCAGTCTCCCATTTTGAATCCGTGTTGCTCCTGAATCGAGGAGATCACTTCCTCATGCGCCCACTGCCCACCGCCGTTCAATGGAGCCCACTCTTTGGAATAGGGATCAGCGATTTCAACGGCGATGGCCATGAAGACTTGGTTGGCAGTCAGAATTTCTATGGGGTTTCCGAGCGAGACAGTCGACAGGATGCTGGAGAAGGTTTTCTGCTACTTGGAAAGGGAGATGGCACCTTCGAATGGGTCGATTCGACCCTATCGGGCATCGATCTCCCGGGGGAAGGGCGCGGCTTGGCAGTCGCTGATTTCAACAAAGATCATCGTCCGGACTTCGTTGCCATTCAGCGATTGTCCCAAACCCGGGTGTGGGAAAACCAAGGAGGGAAACCCGGCATCACGCTGGAGTTGACCGGCACCGGTGGGAACCTTCAGGCCATCGGTACCCGAGTGCGGTGGATCTACGACGATGGGTCCAAGGGTCCCATGCGCGAGATCCATCTGGGAGAAGGCTACTGGTCTCAATCCTCAACCCGCCCCATTTTGGGAATGGCCAAAGAGCCACGGGAACTGGAGATCCACTGGCCAGGAGGCATTTCCGAGATCATTGCTTTGACCCAAAAACATCTTAAAAGGCGACTTATGGTATTGGCACACCCTTCCCGTTTGCCTTGAGCAGCTTACCTGCTTGTAAGGACCCCACGGGGAGGCAAGCTTCATGCCGCAACCCTTTCCTATGGCTTCATTAATGAAAAACACAGGTCAAAGAGGCGATATTTCTTGACGGATGACGGGGAATTTTCGGCAATGGAGCTTAATGGTTTCCAAGAAACAATCTTCAAGCAAATCGGTGTCGCGTTCGGACAAGCAGACCCGATCCTTTGATAAGATCATGGCTGCCAACCGCTCCGAAATCGCCATCCGCGTATTTCGGGCAGCCACCGAGCTACGCAAGAAAACCGTAGCCATTTATGCCCAGGAGGATCGCTTTTGCATGCACCGTTTCAAGGCTGATGAAGCTTACCAGGTAGGGCAAGGCAAAGGCCCGGTAGCCGCCTATCTCGACATCGATAGCATTGTGGAGATTGCCAAGGCCAAGAGGGTTGGGGCCATCCACCCAGGTTACGGGTTTTTGAGTGAAAACCCCAATCTGGCCCGAGCCTGCCAGAAGGCCGGAATCACTTTCATCGGGCCACGTGCTGAATTACTGGACATGATGGGTGACAAGACTGCAGCGCGCGCCGTCGCCCAGCGCATCGGCATTCCTACCCTTGCAGGAACCGACGAACCCATTACCGAGCGCAAGGAGGCCATTGCCAAAGCCAAGGAAATCGGCTTTCCACTCATCATCAAGGCTGCTTTCGGCGGCGGAGGACGAGGCATGCGTATTGTCAAGCAAGCCAGCGAACTGCAATCTCTTCTGGATGAAGCCCAGAGCGAGGCCGATCGTGCTTTCGGCAATCCGGCCGTTTTCCTCGAGAAGTTTATCCCAAAGGCCAAGCACATTGAGGTTCAGATTCTGGCAGACCGACATGGCAACGTCGTTCATCTGCACGAACGTGATTGTTCCGTTCAACGCAGACATCAAAAGGTCATTGAAGTAGCTCCCAGCTTTGGGCTCCCCAAAGAGCTGATTGACCAGATGTGTCAGGATGCGGTCAAGCTCGCCAAGGAAATCCGGTATGAGAACGCCGGAACCGTCGAGTTCCTCTACGATCTGGACCAACACCAGGCCTACTTCATTGAGATGAATCCCCGCATTCAGGTCGAGCACACGGTCACGGAAGAAATCACCGGGATCGATCTAGTACGAAGCCAAATTCTGATTGCCGAAAACCACACATTGCATGATGCGGTGATCGGCATCCCTGCTCAAGAAGCCATTCCGAGGAACGGGTTTGCCATCCAAGCAAGAGTCACCACGGAGGATCCTGAGAATCATTTTACTCCCGATTATGGTAAGCTGCTGGCCTATCGCTCACCAGGAGGCCTTGGGATACGACTGGACGGAGGCATGGGATATTCTGGAGCGGTGGTCACCCCATTTTATGATTCGATGCTGGTGAAGTTGATCACCTGCGGTGGCACCTATGAAAATGCCATGGATCGGATGCATCGTGCCTTGGCGGAATTTCGAATTCGAGGGGTCAAAACCAACATCCCTTTCATTGAAAATGTCATCGACCACGAAGAGTTCCGTTCAGGTCAGGCAACCACGCGACTGATTGACACCACGCCGGAACTTTTTGATTTCAAGCCTCGACGGGATCGCGCTTCGAGGCTTCTCAAGTTCCTTGCCGATGTCACAGTCAACGGCAACCCTCATGTTAAGGCAAGGCGCCCTGAAGTGGAAGTGGTCTCCCCGCAACCCATGTCGCATGAATGCGAAGGCCTCATGCAAAAAGGCACCCGAGACCTGCTGCTCGATCTGGGGCCGAAGGGTTTCTCACAATGGGTATTGAAACAAAAGCGCCTCCTGATCACCGACACCACTTTCCGCGATGCCCACCAGTCGCTCATGGCCACTCGTATGCGTACTCATGACATGCTGGGGTGCTCAGATTTTATGGCGCGCCACTTAGGAGATGCGCAGGCGGGATTGTTTTCCATGGAAATGTGGGGAGGCGCCACCTTTGATACTGCCATGCGCTTCCTTCGTGAGGACCCCTGGGAACGCCTCCGGGTATTGCGCAAACAGATTCCAAACATCTGTTTCCAAATGCTTTTTCGTGGCAGTAATGCCGTCGGCTATTCCAACTACCCGGATAACGTGGTCGATGGATTCGTGCGACATGCTGCGAATGCCGGGATGGATATTTTCAGGGTTTTTGACAGTCTTAATTACCTACCAAATCTCAAAACGGCTATGGAGGCGGTTCAACAGACCCATGGCATCTGCGAAGCCGCCCTGTGCTATACCGGAAACATCCTCGATGATCGACGCGATAAGTTCAATTTGACCTATTATGTCAAGCTGGCGAAAGAACTGGAAAAAATGGGAGCTCACATGCTGGCCATCAAGGACATGGCCGGGCTATGCCGACCGGCCGCCGCACGCAAACTGGTCAAAGCACTCAAACAGGAGATCGGCATTCCCATTCACTTCCACACGCATGAAACAGCGGGTGTCCAATCTGCAGCCATTCTTGAGGCATCCCAAGCAGGCGTGGATGTGGTGGATCTGGCGGTTGCATCCATGTCAGGAAGCACCTCGCAACCCAACATGAATTCCCTGGTGGCAGCACTGGAAAGCTCGCCCCGACGCACCCACGTCGATCTAGGTGATCTCAATCAACTATCCGATTACTGGGAACAAGTGCGTGAAGTCTATCAACCTTTTGATACCGCGCCCAAGACCGGCAGCGCCGACGTCTATCTTCATGAAATGCCCGGAGGGCAATACACCAACTTGAAGGCACAGGCAGCCAGCATGGGAGTGGCCCATCGCTGGAATGAAATCGCCCTCACCTATGCGGAGGTCAATTTGTTGTTCGGAGACATCGTCAAGGTCACCCCCTCGAGCAAGGTCGTGGGGGACATGGCTCTCTACCTCTTCACCCACGGCATCCGCCCTGAAGATGTGGTGAACCTGAGCCCCGAAGAGCACAGTTGGCCTGAGTCGGTCATCGACATGTTCCAAGGGGGCCTCGGATGGCCGGAGGGAGGGTGGCCTGAAAAAGTGTGGAAAGCCATTCTGCCCAAGCCATCTTATCAGAAGGCCAGGAAGCGCTACCAGGAAGACTGCCGCCGCGGCCGACCCAAGCCAGCACCCAAGCTGGATCTGGAAAAAACACGCAAAGAAATCACACAGAAAATCAAACGGAAAGTCACCGACGATGATCTGTATGCCTATTTGATGTATCCTAAAGTGTTTCTGGATTTCCAACAGCATCACAAGGCTCATGGAAAAGTCGGGGCCCTGCCGACTCTGAACTTCCTATATGGTCTACAGGCTGGGGAAGAAATTCAGGTCAGTATCGAAGAAGGCAAAGATTTGTTCATTCGACTGATCACCATCGGTTCTCCTGATGAGCATGGCCAGCGCGCTATCACCTACGAATTGAACGGCATGGCGCGAGATACGATGATCACCGATCTGCAGATCGCCCCCAAAGAGGCTCAGCGAGCCAAGGCCGATGAATCCGATCCTTCACAAATTGGAGCCCCGATTCCAGGCCTGATCGCCGAGGTGCATGTCAGTGTCGGTCAAAAAGTCCAAAAGGGGGAGCGCCTGATCATGATGGAGGCGATGAAAATGCAGACCTCCATCAATGCTCCTGCCGATGGAACGATCGGTACACTAGCTGTTCAGTTTGGAGATCATGTGGAGATCAAGGATCTACTGATCCAGCTGAGCTGAAGGGTCGTCACTTAGAGCATTGCAAGCCCAGTGGGATGTTTTTAGGGTAAGTGCTTCTATGAGTTTGGATGCACAGATGAAGGAACTTGCCAATCGCTCAAAAGCGGCAGCGCGGCAACTCACCGGGTTGGACACCGAACAGAAAAACCGGTGTCTCCACGCCATGGCCCAGGCGCTTTGCGAGAACAAGGCAGCGATTAGCAAGGCAAATGAGCAGGATCTGGAGACGGCTCGAGGCATGGGCCTCTCACAGGCCATGATCGATCGTCTGGTGCTCAATGAAGCACGTATCGATGCCATGGCCCAGGGGCTACGCGAGGTCGCAGCATTGCCGGACCCCATTGGTCGCATCCTGGAGGAGCGAGAGCGGCCCAATGGGCTCTTGCTCCAGAAAATCACCACCCCGATCGGAGTCGTCGTTATCATCTATGAATCACGCCCCAACGTCACAGCCGATGCTGCCGGGCTCTGCTTCAAGTCCGGGAATGCCACCATCCTGCGAGGAGGGAAAGAAGCCATTCATTCCAACCAAATCATTGCCGAGCTGATGGTTCAGGCAGCAAAGGCGTGTGAACCACACTTTCCTGCCGACGCCATCCAAGTCGTGCCCACCACCGATCGAGCTGCCATTCCAGCCCTCCTTTGCCTGACCGATGAGGTGGATCTATGCATGCCACGAGGGGGCGAAGGTCTGATCCGAGCAGTGGCTGAATGCTCGAAGGTACCTGTCATAAAGCACTACAAAGGGGTGTGTCATGTTTATATAGACGGCCAGGCAAATGCCAAAATGGCCATAGACATCGCCATCAATGCCAAAACCCAGCGGCCCGGGGTATGCAATGCCATGGAAACCCTTTTGGTGAATGCGGCCATCGCAGAAAAGATCCTTCCGGAGTTAGGAGAAGCCCTGGCACGTCACGAGGTCGAGGTTCGAGGAGATGAGGTTTCGAGAAAATGGCTCACACCCTTGATCGATCAAGGACAGCTCTCATTCAAATTGGCCCAGGAGGAGGATTGGGGAGCGGAGTATCTGGATCTGATTCTAGCCCTCAAGGTCGTTGCCAATCTTGAAGAAGCCATGGCTCATATCAACCGACACGGATCGGGTCATTCCGATGCGATCGTGACCGAGGATCCTGCCAACGCCGAGCGCTTCATGCGCGATGTAGACGCATCGGCCGTTTACTGGAATGCTTCGACCCGGTTCACCGATGGGGCGGAATTTGGCATGGGAGCCGAAATCGGTATCAGTACCGACAAGGTGGGAGCCCGAGGTCCCATGGGGCTGGACGAACTGACCAGCTACAAGTGGCGTTGCTTTGGCAAGGGCCAAATCCGCTGAGGGAGTTGTAAACCGTTCACAAAGATTCTTTCTTGAGCTCAGAGCAGAGCAGTTCAGCCAGTGATCGTGCCGAAGCCGTGCGTTCGGCGCTTCCCAGCGAAGGGCTTTTCCAGGGCCTTTCCTGGCGCACGTCACCCACACCCTTTTCCTTGGAGGCCAAGCTGGTTCGGACTTTGGAAAAACTGGGGCGAACACTTCTACAATTTTACCGCGCTCTGGATCATTTGTATCGCCAGAGTCATCAAGGCCGCGCCCCTGCATGGGTCGCGCAATGGTTGGACGCAGGGAAGCCGCGTGCCCTGATCGATCAGGCTCTCTCCAAGCCCTTCCGCCATTCTCTGCCAAAAGTGATTCGACCAGATATCCTACTCACTGAGGACGGATTCATCATGAGTGAGTTGGACAGCGTCCCTGGTGGGATTGGATTGACTGCCTGGCTGAACAAAACGTATGCCGGACTGGATCAGGACAGCTCGATCATTGGAGGCGAAAGGGCCATGCTGGAGGGTTTCTCCGGGATGTTCGCTCCGAAGCAGAAAGTTCGAATCGTCGTTTCAGAAGAATCCGCAACCTACCGTCCCGAAATGCGCTGGCTGTGTGAGCAAATCGATGATCGGGACATGACCTGCGAAAACGAGAGATTTGATGATTTCAAGCCGGGAGAGGCAGTTTATCGCTTTTTCGAACTCTTTGATCTGGCAAACGTGCCCAGCGCCAGTCCCATTCTCCGGGGCGCCATGGATGGATCCTTGACCCTGACCCCTCCACCCAAGTCCCACCTGGAGGAGAAAAGCGCCTTCGCTCTCCTGCACAATCATAACCTGGCCACGTTCTGGCACCAGCACCTTGGCGGTGCTTTCTTCAAGACCATGAAGGCCCATGTCCCCTACACCTGGATGATGGATCCCAGCCCCATGCCGCCTCAGGGAGCAATTCCGCGTCTGAACTGCACAGACTGGCATCAGCTCAAAAACCTGTCCCAAAAGGAGCGTCAGCTTATCATCAAAGTCTCAGGGTTTTCCGAAAAAGCATGGGGCGCTCGGGGTGTGAATCTGGGGAGTGATTTATCGAGCGAAGCCTGGTCGGAGGTCGTGGATCGTGCCATTCGTGGTTTTGGCCAGGAGAATCATATCCTTCAGGAATACCATAAACCCTGTTCGGTGCCTGCTCAGTATGTCGATTTTGAGACAGGAAAAACCGTTTCCATGAACGGAAGAGTCCGGCTTTGCCCTTATTATTTTGTCCACGGGGAGGGAGACCAAGCCAGGGCTTCCCTGAGGGGTATCCTGGCAACTATTTGCCCGGATGACAAAAAAATCATTCATGGCATGTCCGATGCCATCCTTGTCCCTTGCTCCGTTGCCTGAGTCATCGGCGCCCGTCATACCACATAAACCAAGCTCCCTTTCGCTGACGCACGAAGGGATAGAGAAACATCGAAAAGATCAGGGTCTTCAACAATTCACCTGTTGAGTAAAGGGAGACCTTTCGCGCTGAGGTCATGAGCGGGTGCCTGAATAGCACCTTGAATGGCATGCCTTTCTTTCTCCCCCAGGCCTTGAGTTTTCTGCTGAACCAAATTTCTTCACCTGTGTAGCAGTCCTGCGGGAATCCCCCGGTGTCGCGAAAAGCCTCTGCACGACAATAAACAAAGGAACCGGCAGCCAGTCGAAAGCAACGGCTGATGCCATTCCACGCGTGCACCCACATCATCCAAAAGGCCGGAAGCTTACGATCCAAACAAAGAGTCGCCCCTCCACCCACCACTCGATCGGCTTTCAGGGTTTCTTTCAAATCCAGAAGCAATGCTTCGGATGGGATGGAATCAGCATCAATGAAGACGAGCCATTGCCCTTGGGCAATAGAGGCCCCGGTATTGCGGGAACGCGCAATCTGGCGCAAGGGCTCATGCACCACCCGTGCTCCATGGGATCGAGCCAGTTCAGCTGTTCCATCGGTCGAATCATTGTCACAGACGATCAGCTCCCATGGCTCATCCCAAGGGCGAAGGGCCCTGGCAATGCCCTCCAGTGTTGCTGGCAGAAGCTTGGCTTCGTTGTACGCAGGAATGATGAAACTTACCCATGGGTCCTTCATGGCGCGTTCAGAAGATGCCATATCAGGAGGGTCTGAGCAAACGGGGATCCAAGCTGATATCCTGAAATTGGGGATGCTCCAACAGTGCTTGCCATGTCGTGTGGGTCATGGAAGAGCGCCGGTGAGGCAGGGTCCGAATCGGCTCCGCATTGGTGGATCGACTGGCTCGGCTCAACCATTCAGCACCAAGCAGGGGGGATATCAGGGTGGCGGTGGTGGCAGCCACCGTGGTTTCCTCCTTATCGCCAACCTGCCCCCCCTTCCCAACGAAGAAGCCCGCCAGCAACAGGGTGACCCTTACGCTGGTGCTTCGAGAGTACGTAGCAAGCGTCGCAGATGTGGGAAGGCATGTGGCGAGAGATTGAAACATACCAAGCGACCACATTTCGGGATTTTTGGCTGGAGAATAGGGATCGTAGAGAATAGCATCAGGGTGGGCGCTAGCGTAGGCAAAAGGCACAAAACCCTTTTGACTGAGATCGCTCAGATGCAACTTCCAGTGCACCTTGAGATGCTTCCATTGAAAGTGCACCTCAGTTTCCTGCATCAGGGTCTCAAGGGTGCGCTCAAAACCATGGAGGTAGGGGAATTTCTCTTCGTGATCCAATGCAAAGCGAAGTCCTCCCAGCGTTTTGTCAAAACTATGGAGACGCAGCTTGCGTGGGGTCTTTTCATGAGCGCGCATCAAATGCAGGGCATTTCCCGCGCTGCCAAGACCCACATCCCACACACAAAACTCGTTGCAGCGCGGCCGCCAGCGTTGATCCAATCGCATGGGATCGAAATAAACACACCGGGCCTCCACCTTGGACCCGACAACCGGATGAAAGGTTTCCTGATGGACTTCCGACCGGACCGAATAGGATCCATCAGCTAGTTGGACTGCAGAATAGGATTCAGAGGGCTGCCCCATAAAGGCCCTCATCTTGATCCTTCAGAGAGCCGCGCATCAACTTTTTTCCATGGGATCTGCAGCTGTGCTTGGCTTCAAATCCGATATCCCACTTGCGATCCCCCGACAACTCACTTAGTTTTTGCTTTGCATGCGCCAGATCAGGGACATTCACCAACAGAGAAAATCAGAGGGCAAACCTGCCTTCTCCTTTGAGTTCTTCCCACCCAAGACCGAGAAAGGGGAAGAAGCCCTCTTTGGATCCGTACTTCCTGAGCTTCAGACCATGACACCCGACTACTGCTCTGTCACCTATGGAGCTGGCGGAAGCACGAGGGATAAGACCCTGGATATGGTCGAGCGCATCCAGAAGGATTTTGGTCTTGTTTGCATGAGCCATTTGACTTGCGTGCAGGCAACCAAGGAAGAAATTGCTCAAGTTCTCCAGGATGCCGAAAAACGCAACATTCGTAATATTCTCGCTCTGAGAGGAGATCCTCCAGGAGGCGTGGGTCCCTTTGAAGCCACCGAGGGCGGTTTTGCCTACTCCAAGGATCTGGTAGCCTTCATACGCGCCCATCATGAGATGTCCATCGGTGTCGCTGGCTTTCCTGAGGGTCACATCGCCTGCAAAGAAGGGAAGGAGGTCGACTGGGCACGACTGAAGGAAAAAGTGGATGCGGGTGCCGATTTTGTGATCACGCAGCTTTTCTTTGATAATGAGGATTTCCTACGATTCCGAGATCACATGGTCAAAGAACTGGGGATGCATCAGACCATCATCCCTGGCATTTTACCGGTCCTCTCCACTCGACAAATCCAGCGTTTCACTGAGCTTTGCGGCGCCTCCATACCAACTCCCATGATGCAACGCCTGGACGATCTCTCCGAGGATGATGCGGCTGCCGCTGCCTTTGGCATTGAGCATGCCATTGGCCAATGTGAGGAACTTCTCAAGGAAGGGGTGGCTGGACTCCATTTTTACTGCCTGAACAAGGCACGCTCGACCTTGAAGGTAGCCCGCGCGCTGGCCTCTCACCGATAGACATTCAGGGCGTTACTTTCAAAATTCCTGGTACCCTGCTACCTTGCCAATGAGCCGTGCCACTGTAAGCTGAACCATGCGAGTGCTGATTACTGGCGCCAACGGTATGATTGGCCAAGCTCTTGAGCGTTCCCTCACAGCGGAGGGTCATCACGTAAACTGCCTTGTTCGTCGGCCTCGCCTGCAGCGGGTTGCCCCCCCACTCCAAAGTCAGGATTATGCCTGGGATCCCAACAAGGGAATCATAGACCCAGACGCCCTGAAGGGACTGGATGGAGTAATTCATCTGGCTGGAGCCAATATAGCCCAAGGCCGATGGACCTGTCGCCGAAAACAACAACTTAGATCCAGCAGGGTGGAAGCCACAACCCTTTTGATTAAGGCACTTCGAAAAGCCTCGCCCCGTCCAGATTTCTTTTTGACGGCCTCAGCCATTGGGATTTACGGAGACCAATCAGATCGCGAGATCGTGGAAACGCACCCTGCGTGCGATGATTTTCTGGGCTGCCTTGGGCAGGATTGGGAGAAAGCCAGCGCTGTCATGGAGCATGATGGCGTTCGCGTTGTTGCTCTCCGACTGGGGATGGTACTTTCTTCCCATGGAGGCGCATTGAAAACCATGCTGCCCACATTTCGATGGGGCATTGGTGCCATTTTGGGATCTGGCAGTCAATATGTCAGCTGGGTGTCTCTTGAGGATGTCGTTGGCTGTGTGCACTTCCTGCTGGAACAACCTCAGCTGAGTGGCCCCATCAATGTCACTGCACCCGACCCGGTCACTTTCAAAACCTTTGCTCAAACTCTTGGACGCGTGCTCCATCGCCCAGTGTGGCTGCGCATCCCTTCAATCGGAGTGCGCTTCCTTTTTGGTGAAATGGGACAGGCGGTGCTTTTGAGCAGCTGCCGTGTCCTACCTCAGCGCCTCATGGATCATGGTTTTGACTTTCGTCATGACTCCTTACCCGCAGCGTTGAATGCTTGCGTGAAAGAAAGAAAAAAGGCGCCCGGGAAAACCCGGACGCCTTGATTGAATGAACGATGACCTGAATAGTCAACAGTTCATAGTTGTAAAATCAGTGCCAGAAGCCTGAATCAACGACCACGCTCGTCCTCATCGCCGGGAACGGCGATTTGAACTTCCTGAATGCCGATGTCGCGAATACCTTGGCGCAGTTTAGAGCTACTGAAAGCTTGGACAGACCCGTCACCGAGAGCAACGTTGCCAGCGGTGTCATGGATGTTTTTGTCCCAGCCCGGCTCAGGAGTAGGCAAGGGAGGGGGATCATTGCGACGAGCTCGCATGCGGAAACGGAAAACGATTCCCTTGCTGATGTCGGTTCGATCCGAGTTGGTGATGTTACGATCACCTGAAAGCAAGCTCTGGGGCAAGGTTTCATCCGCCTCGAAGCCGACAAAGTAACTTACGCTGGAATTGCCGGCAAAATACTGAGCAGCATCCCGTCCGCGAGTACGATTAGTACTCCAGTTGACGGCTTCCACACGACCCAGGCCATCGCTGGGGCAGAGCACAATCTTGGGCGTCTGCAACTCGTTGGAAAGTGACAGAAAGTGACGATAGACCAAGGTAGCTCCTCGACGGAGGTCCGCCGCGCTGGCAGATCCGCCTTGAGCATCCGGCACGGCCATGGGGTAAAGATCCCCATTGTCAGTCGCGAAGATGCGGAACCCAAGACCAATGTTCTTGAGGTTACTCACACATTTGATTTTCTGTGCCTTGGCCTTGGCTTTCGCCAGCGCCGGCAACAGCATACCCGCCAAAATGGCGATGATGGCGATCACGACCAGCAGCTCGATGAGCGTGAAAGCGCCTATTTTCGTTTTTTTCAAACGTTGGTTCATACTTTAGGATTAGGTTGATATTTACGAATGATTGGGTTGCTCGAGGAGACATGATGCAAAAAGCAGGATCGTTCATCAATTAGTAGTAACACTATTTACATATTAGAGTTATTGCTATTAGTCGTCTGAATGGCTTCAGATTCCTCTATCAACGCATCCCTGAAATCTCATCGGCTACATGTTCCGTGGTCCACAGAACGGCAAATCGAACCAGCTCAGCCCGGTTACGGATGTCCAGTTTCTGCCGAATGCTGGTTCGATGAGCCTCCACTGTCTTGACACTCATCTTGAGTTCTTCGGCAATGTCCTTGCTCTCGTAGGCTTTACCGACCAGAGCCAGCACTTCCAATTCCCGATCGGAGAGCTGTTCTACTGGTGAACTTTCTTCATCAGGGTCCCGCCCGGTCATCTTGTCGAAGAACTGGTTCTTGACCGACTCGCTGACAAAGACCTTCCCTTCCAATACCGTGTGAATTGCCTGGATCAGTAATACGGCACCTTCAGACTTCTGAACGTAACCTCGCGCACCCGCTCTTAAGGAACGCTCGGCATAGAAGGCTTCCTCATGCATGGAAAAGACCAGAATATCCACTTCGGGCTGTAATTTTCTCAGATCCTTGATCAGTTCCAGACCACTTCTCCCGTTGAGGGTCAAATCGACCAGGAGGATATCGGGCGGGAGTTTTTGCACCTTGGCCAGAGTATCTTCCGTATTGTCTGATTCACCGGCCAGACAAAGAGAGGGCTCCGAAGCAATCAGCTCCTTGATCCCGAATCGTGTCATGGGATGATCGTCCAGCACAAATACGGATTTTTGGGAGGATCTTTTTGTGGCAGCAGGTGTCTTCGAAAAATGCGTCTTCATGAATCAGGCTCCGGGCTTTCAAGTTGAATACTGAAAGGAATCTTACACGAAACAGTCAAGCCGCCCTGGGCATTGGCTTCAAACAAAAGTTGGGCATACAGCAAACTGCTTCGATAACGCATGGTTTTCATCCCAAGACCCCTGGAATGAGTCGCCGCCCCCTCGGCCATCCCAACCCCGTTATCTTCAATCGAAAGCCACAACTCGTGATCCCTCGGGATCAGGCGCACGGTAATCTGGTCACCATGAGAATGCTTGATGGCATTTTGGACCGCCTCTTGAATGATGCGATAAATATGAATGGCCATGCCCGGTTCTTTCAAACCCCACCCTTGAGGGCTCTCATAGCGTATCTGAAAGGGCATCAAATGATTCAGGCTTCCCAGCCAATGGGCAATGGAAGCCGACAAGCCTGATTGCAGCAGCTCCAAGGTGGAAAGACCACGCGCCATGTGGCGGGCCGTGACCATGCATTTGCGTAGGTGGTGTCTGAGCTCCTGAAGTCTCTCCGGTTCTGCAGATCCTTCTTTGGCCTGACGGCGCTGGATGGAATGCAGCAGCATTTCCACACAGGCAAGTTGCTGACATAAATCATCGTGAAGATCACGACCCAGTTTCTGTTTTTCCTCCTCACTGATGTCGGAAACTTCCCGTTCCAGTGCCTTGCGTCGGGTCACATCCAGCCAGGCTCCCATGCATTTTTGCACTTTTTGAGGGTCCGACTTGGAGGGTAGCCCCACCCAGCGATCGAGGATTTCCATCCACTGACCTGCCCCCACTTGAAAGCGATAATCCATTTCAACCACCTGCCCGGGAGCTGCGCATTCAAGCTGTCGCTGGACCCGATCACGATCGCTGGGGTGGATGCGCGCAAGCCACCCACCCGGTTCCTCCAGCAGGCATTCGGCCGCAATACCTGTCAGCGACACCAAGTATGGGGAGATCCACTGAAAACAATCCTCAGAGGCCGAAGGCCTCACATAGGCGGCAAACGGGAATTGATCAAAGGGTTCAAATTCCAACCACGTTTCCTCCGTATCAGAAGAGGATCGAATTTCGGATTCGTCCACGGACATCGCGGGAAGGACCAGGCTGGGAGAGGGGTCTCCCTGAATATGATCCTCAATCCATTGCAGGAGTTCACGCCGTGTGAGCCCTTCAAGGAAGGAAAGATCCATCAGATCCACCCCCTCAGGCGGTAGTAGACTTGGCCTATCTTTTCATGCAAGTAAACATGAATGTCTGAAAACCTTTCAGAACTGGGAAAGATACGCCAGGGATACGCGCCCAGTGAGCTGGTCATTCCCTTCAAGTCGCATCCTACAGGGATGGCCTCGATGCCCGCTTTCTCAAACAGGGCCAATGACCGCTGCATGTGCCACGCCGAGGTGACCAGGAGGATTCGCGCCCACCCTTGCTCCTCCATGAGTGTCTGAACCTCCACACATTCATCCCGTGTCATAGTCATTCTTCCCAGAAGATGCACCTCACCCTTGCCAAGGCCCCAGCGTTTCACCCAGGCCTTGAGGACTTCTCCTTCGGAAATAGCCTCTCCTTGAATCCGAAAGGTCCCCCCTCCAAAGACCAGATGTGACGCATACCCTCGGTGATACAAATCCAACGCGGTCAGGAAGCGATCGCTGGCATCACTGGCCGAAAAAGAAAGGGTCTCCAGAGGCTGAGGGTGCAGGCCACCTCCCAGACAGACGATGGCATCGGCTTTCGGGAGCCCCTTCCAATCGTGGATGGCATAGGGTTTTTCCAGTTGCGCCAGGAGCGTGGCAGAAAGCGGCGTCGCCCCCAAACACCAGATCAGAGCAAAGAGAGACCAAGCCGCGACGGCCCTGGATTTCGACCCAGAGCGCCAGCAGCGAATCCCCCACCACATCAGGCCCAACCAAATCCACGCCAGCGGATCTAGGGCGGCATCGAGCAACTTGCTGAGACGTAGGTCGACCATTTGAATCAGACACCATTCTATGAGCCGATCCGGAAAGCTCAAACCCACAGATGGAAAAATCGGTTGTTTTGTCACCCAATGAAACGCAGATTGTTGCCGACTCTGCGCCCCATGAATCTCACCCAAGACCCGATCGGACCCCTCATCCAGAAACTGGCCATCCCTGCCAGCGTGGGATTTTTCTTCAACACCATGTATAATGTGGTGGATACGTGGTATGCAGGTAGCCTTTCAACCGATGCACTGGCTGCGCTTTCCATCGCTTTTCCGGTCTTTTTCATTCTCATCGCCATCAGCAATGGTTTGTCTCAGGGAGCCACTGCGCTAATGGCCCATGCGCTGGGAGCCAAAAACCCGAAAGAAGCCGCAGATCTTTCACGTCAATCCGTGTTGCTGGGGCTGTTTCTGGGCGTCCTTCTGACCGGGGCTGGCTGGGTGTTGGGCCCCAGCATGTTTCGTATGCTTGGGGCAGAAGGGTCTTATTTGACGCTTACCCTGACCTACATGAACATCATCTGGGCAGGCACCCTTTTTTTCATCGCCCAGTCCATGATCAATGCCACACTCCAAGCGCAAGGGGACACCACAGCGTATCGCAACTTACTCATCGTTGGATTTTTTCTTAATCTGCTGCTCGATCCCTGGCTGATGCATGGCGGCCTCGGCGTGCCGGCAATGGGCATGGCCGGGATTGCCTGGGCGACGGTGCTCATTCAGGTCGTTGGGGTATTCTACCTGGTCTACCGCGTGATGGGTTCCTCTTTGAGGTGGTCCTTGAGATTGGGAGATTGGAAACCCCAGTGGCACCTCTGGCGATCCCTCATCGCTCAGGGTTTTCCTGCCGCCGTGAACATGATGACCGTGGCAGCAGGTATCTTCATCATCACCTGGTTCATCAGTTTTTTCAGTAAGGAAGGGGTCGCCGCCTATGGCATTGCCACTCGCATTGAACAGATCCTTCTCTTGCCCACCATTGGGTTAAATGTCGCCGTGCTCACCCTGGTCGGGCAAAATTATGGAGCCCGACAGTTGGAAAGGATCTACGAGGTGAGGCAAACGGCCCTGCGCTGGGGCCTGGCCATGATGATTCTGGGTGGCATGCTCCTCTACCCCATGGCCGAAACCACCATGGCATGGTTCACCCACAGTGAAGCCGTCATCACTTTGGGGGCCGATTACCTGAGAGTAGCGAGCATCACCCTCTGTTCTTATGTCATCCTTTTTCAAACCGTGTTCATGTTGCAGGGTCTCAAACGCCCCATGGTCGGGCTTTGGATCGGGCTCTACCGGCAAATCGTGGCTCCCCTGCTTGTCTTCTATGGATTGGCCTATGGATTGGATTGGGGAATCGATGGCATTTGGTGGGGTATTTTCGGAGTGACCTGGAGTGCCGCGCTGTTTACTTTGATTTACGGGAAGCGCATTCTTAAGAAGTTGACGGCCCTCACACCTTCCCGATAAAGCATGGATGCTTCTGCCAACATGACGCCCGATCCTGCCTCTTCGGCTCACATGCCCCGGCATGGCATTCGCAGTCTGGATGAGCTCCAGCAGCTGACCCAACTGGCTGCTGCGCTTTCGGGGTGCTCCACCCTTCTCATTCATCTTTGCCAGGAAACGTCGATCACCCTTATCACGGGACGGCAGTGGGAGCCCTCAGCTCAGGATCCCGAAATTCCCTTCTGCCGATTTGCCTTGAGCCAACCGGAGCCCACAGTGATCGAAGATGCCGATCGACACCCGGAATGGGCAAGTTCTCCTCTGGTGGCCGGTCCTTGGCATTTCAAGTTCCTTGCGGGATTTCCGATTCGAGGTAAGCAGGGAGAGCTCATGGGGCTTCTAACATTGTTCGATCCCCAGAATCTGCATCTGGATTCAGCCGTCCTGCAAGCTCTGGGCATTATTGCTCGCCAGGCAGCCTCAGCTATCCTTCTGGGAGACACGCGGGCCCGTATTAGTCAGCTTTCTGACGAGCATCAGAAGGTCAAGAGGGCCTACGACGACTCAGAGTCGTTTTATCACAATCTCGTCGAAAGCCTTCCCCAGCACATCATCCGTAAGGATCTGGAGGGACGCTTCACCTTTGCCAATCAGAACTTCTGTCGTGCGCTTGGTAAGGAATTGAAGGACATTCTTCACAAAACTGATCTCGACCTTTTTCCCGTACACCTTGCTCGAAAGTATCAGCAGGATGATCAGCAGGTCATGCACACCGGCCAGAAGATCGAAACCACTGAGGCAAACGAGGGCTTGAATCAGCAAACCAGCTATGTCCATGTCATCAAGACGCCTCTTTTTGACACCAAGGGCAAGGTATCAGGCATTCAGGGTATCTTCTGGGATGTCACAGAACAGATTCATACCGAACAGAATTTGGCCTCTGAGCGTCAATTGCTTCGCTCCTTACTAGAAACCATACCAGATCACGTCTACTTCAAGGACACGGCTTCCCGTTTTATCCGATGCAGCCGTGAACTCTCCGACCGCCTCGGCCTCAAAAACCCTTCCCTTGCCGTGGGAAAAACCGATTTTGATTTTTTCAAGGAAGAGCATGCTCGTCCGGCATTCGAGGATGAGCAGCACATTATTCAGACCGGGGAACCCATCATCAACAAGATCGAAAAGGAAACCTGGCAAGATGGTCAAGTCGGGTGGGTCCTGACCAGCAAGATGCCTTACAGGGATGAAACCGGAACCATCATCGGCACCTTTGGTGTCTCCAAGGACATCACCAAACTCATCCAGACTGAGGAGGCCCTGAGACAAACGGAGCAGAAATATCGGGATATCTTCGAAAAGGCGGTGGAGGGTATTTTTCAAACCACGCCCGAAGGGCATTACCTCAATGTCAACCCAGCCCTGGCACGTATTTACGGCTACCCGACTCCCGACGCACTGCTGGATTCCCTGACAGACATTCAGAAGCAGCTCTACGTCGATCCGTCACGCCGCGCCACCTTCCAGCGCATCATGAAGGAGAATGGTGAAATTCATGAATTTGAGTCTGAGATTTTTCATCGAGATGGAAAGAAAATTTGGATCAGCGAAACCGCTCGAACCGTATGCGATGAGGCCGGAAACATTCTCTACTACGAAGGTCTGGTCGAGGATATTTCCGAGAGAAAACGGGCCGAAGCTGCCATGGAATTTGCTCGTGATGCTGCCATGGAATCCAATCGCCTCAAGTCGGTCTTTCTGGCCAGCATGAGTCACGAAATACGCACCCCGATGAATGGCATCATCGGCATGACCTCACTCCTGAAACAGACCTCTCTTTCCGAGGAACAACACACTTTTGCCGAGACCATTGAAACTAGTGCCAATGGACTCTTGCGCCTGATCAATGACTTGCTGGATTTCTCCAAGATCGAATCAGGAAAAATGACCTTGGAGAAAACCTCCCTGGCCCTCCACGACATCATCGAGCAATCGGTCGGGTTGCTGGCAGATCAAGCCCAACAAAAGGAGCTGGAGATGATCCTCAAACTCGACCCACAGGTACCTCAACAGGTTCTGGGAGACCCGGTTCGGCTGCAGCAAATCCTCAACAACCTGTTGGGCAACGCCATCAAGTTCACGCAGAAGGGCGAAATCCAAGTCATGGTGCAGACCCTCAAGGCTCAGCGGGACACGCACTGGGTTCAATTCCAGATCAAGGACACAGGGATCGGCATTAAAGAAGAGGCCATGGAAAGCATCTTCGAAGCCTTCATGCAGGCCGACGACTCCATGACGCGTCAATATGGAGGTACAGGCTTGGGCTTGGCCATAACGCGGCAGCTGATCGAGCTCATGCATGGACAACTGCATGTGGAGAGCACTTACGGCAAGGGGTCTTGCTTCTGGTTCACACTTCCCCTTGAAATCGGCAAGGGTAAACTCACCGTTGAACGATCGACTCCTTACCCATGGAGCGGCTCCAAGGCGCTGATTCTGGAGCCCAACGATCATTCCCAGGAAGCCCTGGCTCCCATCTTGAGAAACTATCGTTTCGACTACCATTTCATGGCCCAGGGTAAACAGGCGATTGCCGAGTTATCTAAAGTCCAGCGCAGCGATGCCCCCTATCGATTTATTCTGGTCAATGACAGCCTGAAAGATCAGACCGGTATCGATTTCTGTCAGGTCGTGCACGATTTGAAACTGAGTCCCGCTCCCACTTTGATTCTCATGACCTCCATAAGAACCCAGCCCGACAAAAAGATGCTGGAGCAGTGTGGAATCAAATTGGTTGTGAAAAAACCCATCATGCAGGGTGTTTTCACCCGAGGATTCAATCGATTGTTCAAATCGCATCCATCGGAACCCGAAGTCGAAAAGGAGGACACTTCGGCGGTTACAATGCATCAGCTGCAACCTCTGAGCGGAGAACATCCCGAGGTGCTGGTGGTGGAAGACAACCCCGTCAATCAGTCGGTTGCTGAGCACATGCTGAAAAAACTGGGTTTTCGTCCCACGGTAGCCGAATCCGGCGACCAAGCGCTGGAATGGGTTCAGCGACATCCCTTTGCCATGATCCTCATGGATTGCCAAATGCCAGGCCTGGATGGCTATCAGACCACCTATAAATTGAGATCCATGGAGCGCCTGGGCCAGACCAAGGCAAAGGTTCCCATCAAGATCATCGCCATGACAGCCAATTCCATGGATGGAGACCGGCAAAAGTGCCTTGAGTCTGGCATGGATGACTACATTGCCAAGCCTGTCCTTATCCATACACTGGCGTCAGCCTTGAAACGGGCCATGAATCTTCAAGGCGACTCTACTGAGGAAGGTAACCCCCATCTGGAGGATGCTTCCACCAAGTCCACTTCAGACTATGCGCCTGTCGAGCCGGATAGGCCCACCCTCGATTATAAGATCCTGATGACTTACATCGGTGAGGCAGCAGACAAAAAGCAAAGCATGCTGGCTAAGTTAACCCACCTTTTTGTCGAAAACGAGTGCCCCAAGCGACTACAGGCGTGGAGACAGGCCTTGGAAACCACCGATCGCGATGCGATTAGCCGCTGCGCACACAGTCTGAAGGGTAGCGCCGCGAACATGGGAGCTCAACGATTGTCCCAGCATTGCGGAGAAATGGAGACAAGGGCTCAAGACATGTCCCGGGAAGCTATGGAGCAAGGGCTTGATGAAGCTCTTGCTCTTGCGCAGGAGGCCTGTGATGCCCTGAAAGCTTTCCTTGATTCCTAGAGTCCTGCGTCTTCGATAATAGGTCTTGCCCTCTCTGTGGGTAGGGCTTTGGATAGCCTCATGTCAACACCCATGCTGATTCGCAAGGCCTTGCTGTCCCTTTGGGGGATTGGCATCTTCCTGCTTGCCTTTTGCCCTGTCTTGGCAGACGGACCAGCGGACAATCAAAGCCATCAGGTTCGTCCGATCCCCCCTGAGGGCACTCCCTGGAATGAAGATCAGGTCTATCAAATACAAAAACCGCTTCAAGCATTGCAGGCCAAGCTAGAGCAAAGCAGACGAAGCCTGAAGGGAGACTCAGAACGTTTGAGACTTCTGTGTGATATCGATGTTTTTGTGTCTGCCGTCGAAGTCGCCCTGACTCATCAGGAAATCTATGATCCAGAAAAAAGCATGGCTCAGGCACAAGAACAGCTCGATGTTGCCTCGGCCCGCCTGGAAGCCTTACTGGAAAAGGGGCCTACCTGGCTCGACAAAGTCGGGCTGGTTCCCAGGGGATATCGATCGAAGATCGACGATTCCATTCAGCCCTATGGTCTGGTCTTGCCCGCCACATGGCAGCCTCATTCTCCGAAGCCCTACCGCCTGGACCTATGGTTTCATGGTCGGGGAGAAAAGCTCACGGAGCTGGATTTTCTCCATCAGCGGCTGCATCAGAAAGGAGCCTTCACCCCACGGGATACCATCGTTCTGCATCTTTACGGACGTTACTGCAATGCCAATAAATTTGCCGGAGAAATGGACCTCTTTGAGGCCCTGGATCATGTCAAAAAAGATTTCTCCATCGATGAGAACCGTACCCTCGTCCGGGGTTTTTCCATGGGGGGAGCCGCCTGTTGGCAATTCGCCACTCATTACGCCGGGCTTTGGGCTGCAGCAGCGCCTGGAGCCGGTTTCTCAGAAACCAAGGAATTCCTCGAATTCTTTCAAAAGGAGAAACTCAAACCTCACTGGTGGGAAACCCGCTTGTGGAATCTCTATGATGCCACAGTCTATGCTGAAAACCTCTTTCACTGCCCCACCGTCGCCTACAGTGGAGCGGTGGATCGACAAAAGCAGGCTGCGGATATCATGGCCCGCTACATGGAGCGTGAGGGCTTGAGCCTGACCCACCTGGTAGGCCCCGATACGGCGCACAGCTACCATCCCCAGACGAAGCGGGAACTCGAAGATCGCATCGATGCCTTAGCTCGGATCGGACGAGACCCCCTACCTCGAAAAATACGTTTCACGACCTACACCTTGAGATATCACCGCATGCATTGGATCACACTCACAGGTCTTCAGGAGCATTGGCAAAAAGCACGCATCGTTGCAGAAATGGAGGATGATTCCATCATCCGCATCCGCACGCAAAACGTCTCTGCCTTTCGGATCGACATGACCTCAGGGACCTGTCCTTTAGACCCCACACGTGCTCCCACCCTTCAGGTCGATGGGCAAACAATTCAGGCACCCCGCCCCTTGAGCGATCGTTCCTGGTCCGTTCAACTGGTTCAAAACGAAGACTCATGGGCTCTGGGGACACCATCCCAAACAAATGTGCTGCACAAACGGCATGGCCTGCAGGGACCGATTGACGATGCGTTCATGGGACGCTTTCTCATGGTGGGACCTAGCGGTTGGCCCCTGAACCCCCAAGTGGGAGAGTGGGTAGCCTCTGAAATGGGACATGCCCTGACGCACTGGCGCCAGCAGTTCCGAGGGAATGCACGATTCAAACTGGACCGCGAGGTCGACGCCTCGGACATTGCTGAAAGCAATCTCATCCTCTGGGGAGACCCCGCCAGCAACTCCGTGATCCGGGATCTGATGGAAGCACTCCCCATCCGATGGGATGCCAGTGGAGTGCGGCTGCCCGATCAGAAGTGGGATGCCGACCATCACCTTCCAGTCATGATCTATCCCAACCCAGTCAACCCTGAGAAATACATTGTGTTCAATAGTGGCTTCACCTACCGGGAATACGATTATCTCAACAACGCGCGGCAGGTGCCCAAACTGCCTGACTGGGCCATCATCGACATTCGTCAACCCGCTTCACCACGCTGGCCCGGTGATATTGCTCAGGCAGGTTTTTTTGACGAAAAATGGCAATGGAAGCCTCAACCCAAGATAGCTCTTTCCGAGGCAGCGACCGCACCCTAATTTCTATCACATGTCCTCAAGCTCCCAACCTTTCTACGAATCGGAAAAGGCCATCAGTGAATACCTGCTGTTTCACTACGGTTCATCACAGGAACAATGTCCCCACCCTGAGGGTCCCTCCGAAGCACTCCACTATCCCGAGCGCTGTGTCTCCCAATGTCTCCAGAAAGAGCTACTGGGAGATCACCCAAGGGCATTGGACCTCGGATGCGCTGTCGGGCGCTCGACCTTTGAGCTGGCACGTCATTGCCAGGAAGCCGTCGGTATTGATTATTCGCACGGATTCATCGAACATGCCAATAAGCTTCGAATCGAAGGCTCCCTGCCTTACCGATTCTCTATCGAAGGCAACTTGACTCAA
>Ga0160423_10000734_pt1 | contig 27268 bp, 43 predicted proteins | sample CRUFie14St8metaG_FD_108191 | JGI IMG/M metagenome (GOLD analysis project Ga0160423, IMG submission 108191) | Marine microbial communities from the Costa Rica Dome - CRUD Field 142mm St8 metaG | ecosystem: Environmental > Aquatic > Marine > Oceanic > Photic zone | place: Costa Rica: the Eastern...
AATATACGAATAAATCTTTAGAACCCCACAACTTTATGCAAAAGATTTTAAATGTTTACACATTCCATCTTTCGCTCTCCACTTACCAGGACAATTGCAATAATGCTTTACTTCACCTGAAGGATAAGTAGTGCGAGTTGCTTTGTAAGTAATTGTTGGATCACTCTTTGAAGCAAATGTTTTAGTTTCTTTAACAGGCTTTTTTAATTCAGGCTTAACATGAACTATATCATCAAAAGTAGTATTAGGATGGACTTCCTTCCAAGTAGGAATAATATATTTTTTACCATTCACTATAAAAAATGAAGGTGGGTAAGGATGTTCGTGCTTATACATTAAACGTTGAACATCATAAAATTTAGTTTTACCATTAGGCTTATAACTAAATTGAGATGATTTTTGTATTACCAACTCTTCGACTCCGTCTTTGTAAACCTTGAAAATAGCCATTTCTTTAACTTTCGGCATAAATGTACGAACCATTTTTTGGATTTCCTCGGTTGGAGCACAACAGGGTTGTGAAAAGATTTACCTTCACGATTTAATTGGTGTTCAAGAGCTAGCATTGAACACATTTGCTTAAATGCTAAAGGATTGTAGGTAGCTATAAACACCAAATCCTCTTCAGAAATGGTATTTATAGCTTCCTCAATACTAATGGGTTCTTGATTAATATCAAATTCCATATTGTGACAAATCTAGATCCTCATCATCTGTAAATGGGATCTCAGGGCGCTTACGCTTTTTCTTTTTACGGGCTTTATACTTAGGATATTCATTTTCCATAAAGCGATCCCATTCTTTGAATTGCTGATAACGCTGTTGCATACTATTTTTGCTCATCGTCCTTGACCTCTATAGGCTTTTTTATAATTACGTGAATTTTTATTTTTACTGGATTTTGTTTTAGAGTGAACTCCAGGTCGTTTCACATGGTTACCTTTGACGAATTCAAAGGCGTTCATTTTTCTAGCCATTTGACTGTTTAGATTTTAAATAATTTATAGCTTCAATAATTTTTTGACAACCTTCATATGCCTCTTCATTTTCATAATGAATGAGGTTTGTTTCTAATGTATTAATAAATTGATCTGTTTCAACAGAAAGTGTGTAAATATCTCCTTTACTTTCTACTTCTACTTCAAATATTGGAAGTTTATTTCTTTTAGTATCTATATTATCTAATATAGTTTCTACTATAGTTTGTGAAATAGTAAACTTTTGGTTTAGAGCCATTTTAAGCCACTCATCATAGCTATTTACTTGTATTTTTTTCACATATACCACTTTAAAATAAATCTAGAAATTTATCGTTTATTTTCTTTTCCTTAAATTTACGCATCTTTTCATCGTTCTCCAAGGTTTTTGTTGCAAGTTTTTCAAGATGTTTATTTTTTTGTGTTTGATAATCATCTACTAACTTTTGATGTTTTCTTTTACGCTTCATAATCTGGAGATTAGGTCTAGTTCGTCATCTTCTTCAAGCCCAAGTTCTTTTAAACGTTGTAAGTGGTAATCATCAATTTCCCAATCTACTTTACTTTCATTTACAGCTTTATGCTCTTCCATTCCTTGGATTTGTCTGTCGTTAAATATATCTCCAACCTGTAGGAAATAACAATTGTAGCAAAGGAGTTCTACATTATCTAGTTTATAATTTTTCTTTTCCCCATCTTTAAAATTCATAATAAGGGGTACTTTATAGTCTAATACTCTTCTTTCATTAAACTTACAATTACTACAAGATTCATCAAGGTACCCCTCAGCTATTAGTTTATCCTTAATTTTAGCAGCATCAAAATGGGAAGGATCGATTCTACCTTCAATTATATCTACTATAGCAGGTGTTTTTTTGCCCCCATTTAAAAATTTAGGAATACCTTTACCACTTTGGTTTTTATGTTGCTCGAATATATTTTCATAACCTTCTTCAGTAGCATCATAGTTTTTAGCCCATTTCTTATAATGAATATAAGAAACACCTAAATATCTTGCAGCTGCTCTATTACTTTTAGTTTTATTAACAGCAGCTTGTATTTGTTGTTTGCTGAGGGGTTTTGCTTTTGGCATTATAACTTCATTATTTCTTCAGCCCAATACATTAAAAATTCCCAAAGGTCATCAATTGTATTAAAAATATGTTCCTGATTATTGGAATCAACAAAAGGAATTATTTCCCCTTCATCAGTTTTTCGGGCATATACATAAAAAATAATTGCTTCAGCAGCGATTTCATCAAAACAAAAATTAATAAACCCTTCAATTACCTTAAAAAAAGGGTCATCATAACTAGAAAGATCAGCACCATATGTAAGATCTATATCATTTTGGCGTTTCCAAACACTTTCAAATATGGTTATTACCTTAATAAACTCTTCTTTCAGTTTACTTTCTTCATTAGTACCATCAAAACGCATAGTAATATTAGACCCTAAGATCTGTTCAATTACCCCCTTTATTTCCTTCTTCTGATTCATTAACCTCTTTTTTTAAATTAACTAACTCAGCACACTTAGCATAATCCTCTTGATGTTCGTAAAATTTAATAGCAGTATTTAATACTTTAGTAAAGTTACGTTTTTCTAAAACTACAGAACATTCTAAATTAGGGACATAACATACTCTAGCTGATTTACGATTTTTAGTTAAAGCATGCTCAATTGTAGATATAGCTTCATCTAATAATAATTTATGAAAATCTTCACTTTCTATTAGAGCTTCTAATTCTTCTTTCTCATCATACTGTATTTCAATAGAGAGAACATCTCTTTCCTTTTTCTTTGCCATAATAAATAAATTTGGGGGTTAATGAGATAGTTATCGTTTATAAATATTATAAACAAACTAATTCCTCCTGGTATTCATTCATCTGGATAATTTCTAGTGTGAGGTTTCCTAAACTAAATTTTCCAATTTCTCCACTATCTTGAATAATTTCTGGCAATTGGGTGATAATATTAAAGTCTTGTTGGGTAAGAGTAGATCCATCTATTTCAACTAGAATTTCATTATTTTTTTCGTTTTGATAAGATTTAATTTTATCTGTTAAATTAAATTGGGTATTAGGCTGTTCATGGAAAATGTATTCTTTAGGTAGAGCCCATTCACCATCAATATAACAAGCATTACACCAAGGTTCTAATGTCTCTAGGAGTTGATAATTTATGTTCTTTATAATAAAACCTATATCATATTTAGGAGGTATAATGGGTTTCATTAAAGCATCATGCTGAACAAAATGTCCCCATTTGCGAATAAAGTTACGTGTTGATTTTATATTTTGAGCCAACCATTCAGGGGAATCTTCATATATGTTTTTTGCTTTATCTATTACATTTCTACGACTACCTCTACAAGTCATGTGGTATACACATCCATGCCAAGTTTGAACAAATTTAATACCATTAAGTTGAAAACGATTAAATATATCGCTATCTTCCTTAGATTGGGGGGCATATAAAGGATCATGTCCTCCTATTTCTTGGAAATCACTTTTCCAAAATGCCCAAGGGGCAAAAATACCTTCAGTGGTACTATTATTAGGTACCCTTGAATTTATAAAGTCTAATAAACCTTGTTCATCAAATTCTTCAGGTTCAACTCCAAAATCTTTAAGTATTTTTTCAGGACCATCAGGGTGAAGTGGAGGTTCAATTCTAGTAAGAGATACTATTGTTTTTTCTTTAAGTTCTTCTTCAATAGCATCTAAAGCCTCAGGGCACAAATACATATCGGCATGGTAAATCATACAAATATCATTTGTAGCTACTTCATTAATGAGACGGTCATATAAAATAGTATGACCTAAACGTTCACCTGTATCGTTCAGTATAGCTTTAAAATAGGGATCTTTAGCCATCATTTCTTGACACCAATCCCAAGTACCATCTGATGAAGCATCATCTGCTACACAAATTTCTACTTCGTGGTTGCCTTGATGTTTACGAATAGAATCATATGACCACTTAAGGTATTTTAAATTATTTCTACCGGGTTGTATTAAACTAATCTTCATATAAATTTATATTAAAATATTTTTGGGCATACTGGTTTCTAACTTCAGGATAAAAATCTAAATCGTCTTCTTTTCTCCTCCAGCATAAACCATCTTTTCCTAATAAAATACCATTTTGTTCTGGGGGTTCCAACCTAGGGTCTACTCTCTCCCACTTTAGGTGATGGAACTGAATTCCATTCATTTGATCCTTATTATCTAAACTACCCTCTGAAGTATTATTTCTACTACCAGCATCATCTTCTTGTCCTGTAATAGTAGATTCTCCTATTACTTTATAAGGGGAATATTCTGAATTGCAGTAGTAAGTAATATTTTCTGGGGATGTAAAATATGTTTCTTTTTTATCTAAATAAGGGAGAATAGAATCAATGTAAGATTGGGGGAATTTAATATGTCCCGCAAGTTTACCATAAGGAGAATATCCTAAAAGTTCTACGGTTCTTAAATACCAATCATCATCTTCCATACTAGGATAGTATTTATATCTTTCATCCCACCATCCCATACGAGCAATTGTTTTTTTATGAAAAACTACAGCATTCCAAGCATTTAAATGTATCTGTTCTAGATTAGGTTTAGATTGAAGTATATTTGTAAGAACTTCAAACCAATCAGAATCAAATAACATATCATCACATGTAAGTAATACCCAATTTGTAGTACTATGTATAATTCCCTGATTCCAGGCTTTAGTTAGTCCTAAATTTTCTTCACTATAAATAAAATTAACATTAGGAAAAGATTGTTGGGCTTTTTTTACATAATCCAATTCTTCTCCTTGTGTGTTATTATCCCACACTATAACTTTAAAGTCTTTACTTATAGTTTCAAGACATCTTTTTAATCGTTTTCCCCTGTAGTAACTTACAACTACTATAGTAATGTCAGATCTATTCATTGCTTTTTATAATTGATATTGAAGGCCAGAGTGAATTAATTACCTCATAATTTGTTAAAGTCCTAATACTATTAATAGGAGTTTTATTATATTTAACCATCCACTCTTCTTGATCTCTTTGAGTACTGCCTCCTTCAAAGGCTAGTATAGAACCCTTTTGGATGTGTTTAATTAATTTATTGTAAGTGTTAAATATAATTTCCCCAGTATTTGAGATATCAAGGTGAAGAAAATCAAATTTAGTAGGGGATTCTAACCACTTCCAATAATCTAAATCTTTAAATTCTACATATTCGGATAAGTTATAATCTTGAACATTTTGTTGTGCTACATTAAGTGTAGTATGTTTATATTGATACTTGTCCCATATGTCATATGACGTAATTTTCCCCCTACCCAAGTCTTTTAAAGCCATAGCCATAGCTATAGTAGAATAACCATACAAACTTCCAAATTCTACTATATTAGAAGGTTTATATTTAATTATTAAATCATAAAGAGTTTTCCCTAGATTATTTTTTCTATAGGAAGATTCTATGTTTATATTTTTGTACATCATTAAAGAGTTTCTCCAGATTGGAGTCGTAAATATTTTTTACCATCACTATAAGTTTTTATTTTATATCCCGCTTTAGTAAAAATATTAGTAAATTCAATTTCCATTTGGCTATCTGAAGCGTATTCATAGCCTTTAGTATTTGATGAAGTTACATCTAATATATTTGGGGTTTGCATAAAATGGGGATAAGTTTCCCATATTTTATTAAATATTGTAGTAGAAGTAAGACCACACCCTCCATGAGCATGTGGGGGTCCCCCTCCAGTTGATGTAATATACCCATTTAAATCAAACGTAAAAGCATGTTTATTATGAACAAAATTAGAAGCTGCTACAAATCCCACATTAATATCTGATTCTAAAATATGGATCATGTCTTTAATGGCATTATCATATAATATGATAACATCATCTTCGTTAAAGTACCAATAATCATAATCGTTTTGATATTTAAAAAAGGCATATTTGTAGGAACCAAAACTTAAATCATAATTAATACGAGGTCTATGTAAAATTCTAACTTTACCATTGAAAATAGGTTCACCTTCATATCTATCTAAAATATTTTTAGATGTTTCATTTCCAGTATAGTGGTTAACTATTAATAAATCACATTCAATCCCTAAATCAAGATTTTTATGGTAAACAATTTGTTTGTTTATTAAATCTAAAACTTCTTGCTCATTTTTAGGATAGTGGCGACGTGAGCCTAAATAGGTAGCCATTACTTGTACTGCTTTCATTATTAATATACTTTAGAAGTGTTATCTTTAAACCAGTATTTAGTACCTCGAATGCAATTACTTCCTAATCCATCTTCACTGTAGGGGGTTAACGCAATTACTTTAGAACCACCCCCACTAATAGCATCTGTCATACCTGATTGATATCCTAAATTAAAATAAGCGTTTTGTTTAATATATAATTGTTGTCTTAAAGTTAGTCCTAATTCTTCAAAATTAATATTATTTTTAAAAATATCCCCCCATTCTGTTTTACTTAAATCAAATTGAGAATAATAAAACACAGGCATATCCCTGAATTCCTGAGCATTAGGGAAAAGAATAGAATCAAATTCCCATCGACCCATATATTTTTCTACCCTTCCTGAGAATAGTAAGCAACCATAAGGATTATTTCCTACATGTTTATTGATAATTTCATCACATTCTTGTTTTTCTTCTTTTGAAAAATATATTTTGGGTCTAGTATCCCACTGGGTTAGTTCTTCATCTGTTGCCCCATAAGCTCTTAATATTTGTTCAATTAAAGGTTCATTAAAATTATCTTTATAAGACCACACACGATAATGATCAGTGTATATTTCGTATTCCCACTCTCCAGGAGATAACCAATGATCTATATAGGGATCATGTTGCCATAACATATAACCTGTTTCCCAAGGTTTTTTAGTTATAGACGACCACCTCCCCGCATTAAAAAGAGGTGCAAAAATTTTATGACATAAAGCAGGGTTGGGAACTGCAATTGTGCTATTAGGATATAATTTTTTAATGTGTTTAGGTAAAGAACTTAAAATTCCCCAATCTCCTATAGAATGAGCTGTAGGAGTAAAAGCAAAAGTAAAAGATTGATCTTTTTGGGGTTGAGGTATTTTTGTAGTTTCTTTATAAGATCCTAGCCTAGAAACTTCTACTCCTCTATCAAATAAAGCTTCGTTTAAAATTTGCCATACTCTCATAACCCTCCTGTAAGTTGAATTGTAGTTCCATTAATATAGGGACTGTTAATAAGAAAATCAATAGTTTGAGCTATTTCTTTAGGAGTCCCTAGTCTTTTTGAAGGAATATTTTTAATAGTTTGATCAAGAAATTCTTTAGGTAAAGTATAAGTTAAACCCCCATCCATATACCCTAACTGGATACAGTTTGCTGTGATTCCCTTAGATGCATTTTCTAGAGAAATGGTTTTAACTAAATTCTCATAATATGCTTTTGAAGCAGCATACACTGAAGTACCCATCACATTATTTTCAACTGTAATGCTAGATGCTAGAATAATTCTACCATATTCTCTAGCTCTCATAGTTTTTAAAGCTCGAGAAATACACTCTGTTGTACCCTTGATGTTTATATCAATTTGCTTGTACAATTCAGGATCACCGTCTTTATACTTATGAAGAAAAGAATTATAATTGTAATTAGAAAATACTACTACTACGTCAACATCGTTATTCCTATAAAAATAATTAGAAATATGATGTTCTTGTGTAAAATCAACTTCCCTTGAACTAATAGAATCTACTTTATAATTAGTAAGATGTTGTATTACTTTAGTTCCTAATCCTCCACTTCCTCCAAAAAATGCTATTTTTTTCATTGTTTTAAAATTATATTTCATGCCCTAATATATCTTTTTGGGATAAATCTTTTTCTGAGTATTTCCCTTCTGCAACATGGGAAAACATAGGAGAATAATAGTGATTACACCCTTCAAAGTAAAAATGGGTTGCTTGTGCATATCTCGTAGAGTTTGAATTTGATATTGGGGCTCCCCCATGTAGCAAATTAGAAGCCCAAATAATACACTCACCTTTTTTACCTAACCAATGTTTCTTTTTGACATCCATTGATTCTAATAATTGTACTAAAAAGTTTTCATACTCACTATAATTTTCAAACTGGTTTCCATACTCTACAACAGGTAGATTTAAATTTTGGAAATTATAATGAGGCCATTTATGAGAACCAGGTACTACTGTAAGGGGCCCACAGTCTTCAGTCATATCCTGAAGAGCAGTCCAGGTACCAACCATCCATCTTTGTGGTTCAGTATAAAAATGAATTGAATCTTGGTGTAAGGGTTGGTTACTACCTTTTAAAAAATTAATTGTTTGAAACGGAACAGGGTTTCGACCATATAATAATTTTAATGTGTTTATAATTTTAGGATGTTTAGCTAAAGATAACACATTAGGTATAGTCTTCCATGCTTCAAAAACTCTTGGAGAATCAGAGTAATGATACTTATCATTTTGTGTTTTTAGTGATTCTAACTCGTTTTTAACATCTTTTAGTAAGGTATCAACAAATTCATCTGTTAATTCTAAATCAATTGTTATGTACCCATTTTCATAGTAATCAAATAAAACCTTTAATTCTTGTTCTGAGTAGTCACTGTTACCTACTAGTTTATAAAAGAAAGGTGATTCTATAAATGGAATATCTAGGGCATTTTTATCAGTGCTATAGTTTTTCATTACTTTTGTTTTAAAAATTTAGGATCATTAGCTAATTTAAGGACATTTTCTTTATTACGAGGTTTATGTAATTTAGCAGGGTTTCCTAAATATACCCCCCAAGGTTCTAAATCATTTTTAGTATAGATAAAACTTTTTGCTCCTACTGTACACCCTTCAGGGATTACAACTTTAGGAAATACCATTACATCTGATGCTATTCCTGAGTAATTTTTAAGGGTAATATCTCCTCTATAAATTTTATTATTACCCCAAAATTCATTTACAGGGCCTTCTTCTCCACTATAATCTTCAGAAGCACAAAATAATTTAGACCCGTACCCAATAAAACACCATTTTCCTAAACTAATTTTATGTTGTTTACCACCCCCAAGGACAGCATGGGAACAAATCTGAGTGTAACTATCTACTTCTAAAGCAGTAGTAATCAAACAAAAAGGATCTATTCTTACATTGTCAGCAAGATAAACTTCACTAGGATTTGTAAAAATTACATTATGTCCTATAAATACATTTTTACCACAAGATCCTAAATGCTTTTTTATTTCTTCATTCCACCCAATCATAACTTATTAATTTTCTTTAAATATTTCTATCATTAAAACATTTTTATCATTTACCATTACAAAACTACCATCACGTAATTCAAATTTTGTAAATTGGCCTTGTCTAATAGTATGAGTATTTACTCCCTCTATTGTTTTTTTTTCTCCTCCTATAAAATGAATAATTTTAGTTACCCATTTTCCCTGGAGTTTGACTGAAGATTCTAGATCAACTGACATTTTTTACCATCCTTTTTTAATACAGTCTACTATATATTCTCTTTGTTCTTCAGTAACCCACCATCCTACAGGAATAGATACTATCTTACCTACGGTTTTATCAAGGTTAGGTAACGCTGTTCTGTATTCATGAGAACAAGTATGTTTATCATTTCGTTCATGTACTTGTGAAACCGAAACACCATGATCATGCATGTGTTTATAAAAACCATCTCGATTTTCTACTAACATACTGTAAATCCAAAATGCAGAATTAAATCCTTTTTCCCTTTTTAAAAGAGTAACTCCGGGAACATTTTGTAAATGTTTGTCATAAAATTTAGCATTTGATCTATGTTTACCTACTATATCTTTAACATATTTTAAATTTTCCATACCTACAGCAGCACATACATCGTTCATATGAAATTTAAATCCCCATTCTTCAATATTAGCCTCACATCTAAAATCTTTTCTATCCCCATCTCGATCAATACCATACCACCTTAACAATCTGGCCCTTTTGTTTAATTCATTATGGGGAGAAATTAATATACCCCCGTCTACTGAAGTAATGTGTTTAATAGCTTGAAGGGAATACATTGTAAGGTTACCATGTGATCCTATTTTTTTACCTTTATACTCAGATCCAAATGAATGGGCTCCATCTTCAATTACTGCAGGTTGAAATCCAAATCGCTTACAAGCATTTTCTTGAATTTTTTTAATTCTATCTAAATCATTAGGATAACCCCCCCAATGTACAAGCATTATAACTTTAGTTTTAGGAGTTATTTTTCTTTCTAAATCATCTAGATCCATATTAAGTGTAGTTGGATCTATATCTACCCACTTAATTTTTAACCCATTTCCTAAAATGGGCCAATTAGAAGCAGTACATGTCATAGCAGTTGCTAGTACTTCATCTCCTTCTTCTAACCCAGGCCAATTTGACTCAACCCCAGCAACACCTGGTACAATCTGTTTAAAACTCTTAGAGGGCTTTTTTAACATGTGTAGCGCTAAATGTAAAGCTGAAGTACCTGAATTTACTGTAGAAATATAATCGTTATTAAAATATTTGCTAAGTTGAGTTTCAAATTCATCAACTTTGGGACCCTGCCCTATATATCCACTATCTAATACTTTTCCTACTTCTTCTTTAGCAGTAGGAGCCATAAAAACTTTAAAAAGAGGTATTTGTTCCATTATAATGTATTATAAAACTGATTTTGTTGTTCTTGACGTTTAATATCCTTAATATGAATTAAACAAAATTCATCATTTGCAGGTAAATGAGATTCTGTTTTATGACCTGTTAAAACTTCATGTACTTTATTTTTCCATTTAATTCTTTTAACATTTTTCATAATACGGCATTGATAGTCCGGAAAATTTACTCTATTATCCTGATCAACATTCCACCCCCATTGAGTAACATGTTCTTTAGTAAGCCCCTTTACTCTATTAATTCGAGGTACCCAAAATATATCTACACTATCATTCATTTTAATAACAGTTTCAATAGTATCCATCAAATAATCATCTGGGTATTCATCGGCATCAATCTGAAAAATATAGTCCCCCGAACAGTGTTCTTTTAAATTATTTTTAAATGTTGCAAAATTACCATTTAGTGGAAACTTAATTACTTGAATTTTATCTTTATATTCTTCTAATACTTGGTATACACTAGGGGTAGTATTTCCTTCATCACATTGGACTACAATTTCGTCTTGTTCACGTTTATGTTTAAATAGATAATTTAGAAGATATTCTAATTGCATCCATTCATTACATACTGGTATAGCGTAGCTTATTGTCATTATTTATTCACTTCAAACATGCCAATATAATCCATAGCTTCTATGAAATCACGCTCTTTAAAATAAGAAGCATTTTTCATGTCCATTTTGTAAGTAGCATCTTCTGGAAAATTTTGTTTTTCTTCTTCTACAAGTTTTTTAGCAGGACAAGCTACCCAATTCCAATCATCAACTGAAGTACCCTGGATGAATATCATTCCTTTATTTTCAATGTTAATTGTAGAAGGAATCCAAGTAAGACCATTTTCATCTACTGAGGTTAAATCCTTATAGAGTTCGGGTAATACTTCTAATTGTTCTTCTAAAAATTCACTATCTTTAGTCATTAGAGTATTAGTAGTAAACCCACACCCATAACACATATGAACTTTATAATCAGCTCCTAAATTATTTTCGTAGCAGGCATCACTACCGCACCGAGAGCATATTGTTAATTTATCCTTTGACATCTTCTAATTTTTTAAGTTTAGGTAATCCTAACTTGGGGAGTTCTAATTTTATTTCTTTAGGAAACTCAGGTACGTATTGATCTAAATACCCCTTTAATTGAATAACCATTTGATTAAAATTAAATTCGGTACGGCTTTTATATGCTTGGCGAGTTGCTTTTTCCTTATAATTTTTATAATTAGTAAAAACATCTCTCATGGCTACAACTGTTGCTGTATGGTCTACTCCAAACCACTCAAATTCTTTTATTAACACATCTTTTACTACTGAACTATCATCTAATTTATGGAGTTGGCCTGGGAGGAGAGTAGTAAATTTAGGGTCTAAGAAATCTAAATGGCCACTCCAATTTGTAGCAATAATAGGTTTTTTAGTTAAACTAAATTCTAGTAAAGGACGACCAAAACCTTCACCCTTAGTTAAATTAATCATAGCCTTAACTTTATTGTGGGTATAGATTTCATTCATTTCTTCATCAGTAAACTCTCCTTGTAATAAATAAACATTAGGTAAAGTACGAGCATCTTCTACAGAATTTCGGATCATGTCAATTCGTTTGAGAATTTCATTTCTATCCATATAAGAAGTTCCTACTGTAGAAGTTTTTAAGATTAGAGCTGGTGTTTTCTTTTTATTTTTAAATGCTTCAAAAAATAATCTTACGAGTAATCCTACATTTTTTCTATCATGTCCTATATTACCCTGCATCCAGTGCCCTACAAACAAATAAGCAAAATCTTCTTCAATTTGGCTTAAATCAAAGGTTGATTTTTTAGGTTGATAGATATCTAAATTAGCACCTTCAATTAGTACTTCAATAGGCTTTTGTAATCTATATTCTCCTACTACTTGATTAGTTTCTTTATTTCTTTGTTCAAATTTAATAGTTTCAAATACCTTAGCACTGTGGGTTGAAGAAGTTAATACTAAGTCCATTTTGTTACAACCTTCAACCCATGAGGGATGACATCCTGTAGTTTCAATACCAGCTGTTAAACCTATATTATATTTTCCCACAGGTGTAAATTCATTTGGTACTGTTATTTGGCACCAAATTTCAGGCTGTTTTGGAAGTTGATTACCTACGGGAAGGAGATGAGGTATTAAAAAATCCCATTCAGGATGATCACCTATAAACCCCCAAGGTGTTTGCCCCCATCTTTGGGGTAAAACTTTAACATCATATTCATCTAATTCAATAAGAGCTTTTACAAAATCTCTAGCTCTTGCTCCGTAACCGCTGTACGTGTCAATCGGACAGCTTACTATAAACATCGGTTTCATTAATATACTAAATTATGTTGTGCAACTTTTTTCTTAAGGGGAATTGATTTAATCAACTCGTATTTAGATCGGGGTTTCCAAGTTTTAAATAACTTTTCTATGTTTTCTATAACTCTTTCTCCTTGATATTCCGCAGTAAATCCCGCTTCACTACTAGTAGCCCATTTTCTACCCAATAAACCTACTGCTTTTCTACGTTCAGGATCTAAATTATAAACTTCTATAAGTTGATCAGCAGCATCACTAGCTTCACATCTATCATCAAAAATATAAGGAGTTGGGGGTGAACCTACAATTGAAATACTAGCAGGAAATACTGGGAAAGCCCAAGGTCCACACTTTTTAAATGTACCTCTATGGTTTGAAGGGAATAATTCATCAAATTCTATCCAAGTACCATTTTTAGTTTCAAAACGCATTTGATCTTGCATCCCCCCTGTTACATTAGCAATAATAGGATTACCCGCTAACATAGCTTCAGTTAAACTTAATCCCCATCCTTCATTTGAAGTAAGTTGAATTTGAACATCTGTACTATTATACAGTAAATTCATTTCTTCTGTAGAAAGTCTTTGTTGATGAAGAATTATATTATACCTTTCATCATCTCCACAAAGCATATCTATTACTGCAGGTAAATCAGTACCATTGGGATCCACAGCCTGAGTGTGTAAAACTAAAGCACATTCTTTGGCTTTTTCTAAAGGTAGTTTATCTACAAATTGTTTAAATGCCCATATAGTATCTGGTACTTGTTTACGGCGAATATTTCTAGAGTTATAAAAAGCTACAAAATTATATTCTTTGTCTTTAAACAAATTTTTCTTAAATTCTACTAAATTAGAATCATCCTTTGCTAAAGGTTTATAAATTTCATGGTTTAAACCATGAGGGACGTATTCTATAATTTTGCTGTTTGCTTTTTCCCCTAAAACAATTTTATTTATATTAACAGTTTGTTTAGAAATACCCATTAATAAATCACATGATTCATAGAATGCTTCGTTATAACGAGGTGCGGGGTAATCATCCCAAATATTAAGATAAATAATAGGAATTTTTCTTCGGATTTCTGCTTCCATTTGGAATAACCAAGCCCAATATCTAGGATCAGTTATAATAAAAATAGCATCGGGTTTTTCTGTGCTTAGGATTTGTCTAAGCATATCAGGGTTACCATACCCACTAGAAGGATAAACAATTACTGAGGCATCATCGATACCTGCAGCTTCATTAGTACTTTGGCTTAAATCTAGTTTTTTACCTACTTCAGGGTGTTCAATAGCAGCCCCAACATTTACATAGTTAAAGTGGTGAGCTGTATGAAGTACTATTTCTTTTGCAATAGTACCAATTCCTGAGTGGGTTCTAATATCATCACACATCAACAAAATTTTCTTTCGTTGATTTTGTGGAATATAACCTTTTTTCATTTTTGCTTTATAAATCTAAATTGTTGTGATTGTGGATTTGTCGTTTAAAATCCTCATCTGTAAGATACAAATGAACACATCTGTCAGCAAGTTTTTGAAATGAAAACTTATGTCTAACACATGCTACTTTAAATTCCTCGAATAAATCGCTTTGAATTTTTACGCTTGTTAATGTTAAATCTTTTTTACTCATAATAATATATTTTATATAATTTGTGTATATAAATATGTACGGAGTCAGGAAGATTCATGTTTATTACATAATTCTTTTTTTCCATTAAAAGAGCACCATTCACATAATCTTGATATTACTTTAGGGTGTTCTTTTTCTTGATATTTACCTTTAGGAGTAAAGCATTCACTAATAAATTCATCTAATATTTTATTAGCTTTATTAAGTTTATTACGACCCGCTGCAGGTTTATGTAATTGTACTCTATGAATTGGATAATCGCTATTTTCCCAAATTTTTCTACGTACAATAAAAAATTCTACTTCTATATTTTCAAGTGGAATTCCATACTGTTCATTAAAAAACTTTTTGTAAAGGACTAACTGCATTTGCTTATTTTCATCCTTTTTAGCTTTAGCACCCCATCCCCTAGTAGATGTTTTTATATCGTATATATAAAATTTATTTGTGGGTTCATGGTATAATACTAAGTCAATAAAACCCTTGTATACTAAGTTTCTACCAACGTTCATTACAATTGGTAATTCGATGCCAGCAAGATACCAACCACGTTTACTAAAGTATTGATTACGTTTTTTCTTAATAAAATTAAGAATTGCTACTCCATCTTCAAAAAATTCTCTTAATTCTTCTGGGGATGAATAATGGGTGTTATTGTTTTTTTTATAAGACTCTTGGTATAAAGCAATAAATTTTTCTTGAAATTGTTCTTCTAAATTTATTTTATCCGCTTTAGCACCTGATTCTTCATATAAAACAGTAAGCCAATCTTGGATTACTTCATGCATTGAAGTACCAAATGTAAAATGTATATTAGGGGAGTCATCATAATGTCCATCTTTATACTGAAGTGCCCACTTATGTGGGCAACTTCTGTACATTGACATTTGAGAAAAAGAAATTGTTTTTTGGTAAGCGTAGTTTACCTCGGGTAATTCCTTATTTTGTATCTCTTTGAGTATTTGAGGCTTCTTGGCCATATAATTTTTCTAATTTTTCTAAGTAAAGTATAGCATCCATAAGTTCTTCTTTCATGTGAGTAATCCATTCTTGAAATTTAAGATCTTCTCTATCTAAATTAACACCATACTTTTTTTCACCAAATTCAGCTCGAGTAGTGAATTGTTCTATAACTGAGGTAACTATACTATCCATTATTTGAACATGTTAATTACTTCTTTATCTTGGTATCCCGCTTTATAAAGGATATCTTCTAAATCATCATTATCTAATACGATTACCATATTAGTAGCTTCACGAGTAGAACACTCATAAATTTTAGATAATGCTTGTACTAATTCAATTTTAGGTTGTTTCATTTTTGATTTAATATATTTAAGCCAAACATTTTGTTTGGGTAACAAACCACAATATACTGTATAATATTTCTTTTTATCAGTGTAAGGGATTGTTTGAACATAGTTTATTAACTCAATAAAAGGTTGATGCATAGATAAAAAACGATTAACCATATAGGGATTAAAGGACTCTTTTTCCTTATCAGTAAAGGAATCCCAATCTCGTTTTTTACCTGTTAATTCTTTTAGCCAATCAAATAGTGTCATACTCACTACGGAGTTCCGGTGGAAGAGTATCAGCTAAAATTTTACCTGTTTCCTCATCATAAAAAACAGGAATTGGGAGCACAGCATCTTCCGCTCCATTAGTAATAAAGCGAGATACCTTTCTTAAAATAAACCCTTGTTGGAAAAGTTGACCACCTGATCCGTTAGGGATTGAAGTGGTTTTACCCAAATCAATTTGGGGTTGGGATGTCATTTCTGATTTCTGCATAATCTATTTCTTTAATTTCGTTACAAAAATAATATAAATTTTCTTTTTTTAAAACTGTGTCGCAATGCCAATAATCTTTAAGTATATTAGCATCTATTTTTTTTTCATTTCTTATTATACGATATAATAAGAACTTTCTATCTCCAAATTCTATAATGTCTTTATATAACAACTTTACCGGAGATATCGAGTAGTTTAGAAATACAAGCCATTACATTAATTTCTTTATCAATCCGAAAATTTGAATGGTACATGTATTCTTCAATAATAATAACTGCTTCAGCAGGTCGTGATGTATACTCGTCTATACGTTCATATAGTGCTTTATACAGCGATTCAAAATCTTGTACGTTGGAATCGGCAATTACTTGTCTAATTTGTTTAAATGATTTTTTATTAGGGAGTAATTCAATTACTTTATCTACATAGTTAGATGATACAAGTGTTTGTTTGTCTAAAACAAGTTCACCTTCTTTAGCAGACATTTGACACACATTAAGCATTTTACGCACATCGGGGTAGTACTGGTTAACAATTGTTTTTAGATCATCAGTATTATGTTGAACATTTTCATTAGATAATACTTTAAAAATATGTTTTGCTACTTCACCTTTACTAGGGGGTACAATTTTAAGTACTTGACAACGTGATTGAAGTGGGTCAATAATACGTTCTACATAATTACAAGTTAAAATAAACCTAGTACTTTTAGAAAACGTTTCAATTACATTTCGAAGTGATGCCTGTGCTTGGATTGTGAGAAAATCAGCCTCATCTAAAATAACTACTTTAAGAGGTTTAAACGACATTGTACTAGCAAATCCTGATACTTTATCTCGAATTGTTTCAATACCTCTTTCATCACTCGCATTGATGTAGAGGTAATCACAATTAAGATTATTAACGAGTAGTTTTGCTAATGTAGTTTTTCCAGTACCTGCGGGTCCATAGAAAATCATATTATTTATATCATTTTCTTCTATATACTTAGATATAGTACCTTTAAGGTGTTCATTCCCAATGTAATTTTCTAATACATTAGGTCTAAATTTCTCAACCCATAAACTATTATTTGTAGCCGTCTCCATAAAAATCAAATGTTTTGATTGGTTCTGGTTTAATTTCTACTTCTGTTCGTTTAACTGCATACAAAGCACTTCCAATAGGATCCAAATAAAAAGCAGCATTAAACTGTGTTTTTTTAAAATATGCTTCTAATGTTTCAGTTAATGTGGGATGAATTGCACTTTCATCAACTAGTTGCCAGCGGTCCCCTGGGGGGACTCGCTTGGCAATAAGTTGTTTCTGCTCTACTGTTTCGAATTCAGACATTATCTAAATTTAAAACATTCCAGGCATACCTCCTAATTGAGGTTCTTCTTTATCTTCAGGCTTATTTACTACAGTGCATTCTGTAAGTAAAATAGTACCTGCAATTGAAGCTGCATTTTCTAGAGCACAACGCGTAACCTTAGTAGGATCAATAATTCCTGCTTTAAGGAAATCTTCATACCCACTTGTTTTTATATTATATCCCAAATTAAGATTTTCACTACCAGTAGTTGTAAATTCAATTTGGTAAACATTATCTACTCCTGCATTTTCTAAAATTTGTTGGAAGGGACGACGTAAAGCCTGGCTCATAATTTTGCACCCTATTTTCTGGTCATCATTGCTAGGTTCACATGTAGCTTTAATTGCAGAACGTAGTAAAGCTATGCCGCCTCCTGGTACAATGCCTTCTTCAATTGCTGCTTTAGTAGCTTGGAGGGCATCATCAACACGATCCTTTTTTTCTTTCATTTCGGTTTCAGTATTTCCACCAACATGAATTACAGCTACACCACCTACTAATTTAGCTAAACGTTTTTGAAGTTGTTCTGTTTCAAACGGTGAAGTTGAATTTTCAATTTGTGACTGAAGTTCAGTACATAAGGTTTCAATTGCATCTTCTTCACCAGCACCATCTACAATAGTAGTTGATTCTTTAGTAACAGTAACTGTACGGCACTGACCCAACCAATTAAGGTCAAATTTGTCAAGTTTCATACCTTTGTCTTTATCAACAACTACACCACCAGTAAGGGTAGCCATGTCATTCATAATTAAAGTACGGCGATCACCAAAGTCAGGAGCTTTAACAGCACAAACATTAAGTGTACCTCGCATTTTATTTACAATAAGAGTAGCCAGTGCTTCACCATCAATATCTTCAGCAACAACAAGAAGTGATTTACCTTGTGAAGACAAGTTTTCTAAAAGTGGAAGCAATTCTTTTACTTGAGTGATCTTACCATTATAAAATAAAATAACAGCATCCTTAAGATTAGCGCTCATAGTATCATTATTAGTTACAAAATAAGGTGATTTATAACCACGGTCAAATTGTAAACCTTCTACAGTTTCAAGATAAGTTTCACCAGTACGTGATTCTTCAATAGTAACAATTCCGTCACGCCCTACTTTTTCCATTGCAGTAGCAATTAACTCACCTACTTCGGTATCATTATTGGCCGAAATAGTAGCTACTTGGCGAAGTTGATCTTCACTAGAAATGTCTTGAGAAAGATCACGGAGGTAATCTACATGCGCTTTAACGCACTTATCAATCCCACGTTTAATTTCTACAATATTATGACCTTTATCACTGTAACGTGAAGCGGCATTTACAATTTCACGAGCTAATAAAGTTGAAGTTGTAGTACCATCACCTGCTTGTTCAGCAGTTTTAATAGCTGCTTGCTTAAGCATTTGAGCTCCTACATTTTCAACTTGATCTTCAAGTTCAATTGATTTTGCTACAGTTACCCCATCTTTAGTACTTTGAGGTACACCTTGATCTTGCTGGATAACAACATTTCGACCATTTGGTCCTAAAGTAGTTACAACAGCATCTGCTAATTGATTAATTCCTTTAATCAATTTTTTACGGGAATCATCCCCATAGTTAATAGTCTTACTCATTTTCAATTACTCCTAAAATTTTGTTTTCTTCAATCATGTAATATTCTTCTCCATTCCAATCCATTTTAGTAGGACCCATTTGAGGAAGGAGAACAACATCACCTACTTTTACTGTGGTTTTAATAAAATTACCCATTGCGGTATAATATCCTGGTCCCACAGAAACCACTTCACCTTTAAGGTTTTTGTCTTTACCCATATCAGGAACTACAATGTTACCATGAACACTTTCTTCCTCTTCAATGGGTTTTACAATAACTGCGTTAAATAATGCTTTTACCATTACAAAAAATTTTCGTTAAATTCGTTTAAAATTGATTTATATTCACTAATATATTGTTTTATACTATCATAAGACTTACCTTTCATAGTATTATCAGCTATTTTTTTAAGTGCACCTCCAATATTTCCAAAATGACCAATACATGAGTCATAAGGGGTTCCACTACTAGGTGTAATAGTTTTATATGCTGAGTAGTTATACTCATCAATTACAATGTAATAATCTCCCAACAGTGGGTCTCTTAAATATTCCATAACTTATTAATTTTTAATTTCGAGGTGAATATACGAAGGCTTCTTTAGGGCGCCAAATTATAATTACTTAATCTTAATAGATTTTGGTTTTGATTCCTTCGTTAACGGGATGGATATTTTTAATAATCCATTAAGCATTTCAGCTTCAATTTTTGATAAGTCAAATTTAGGAGCAATTTTATATCCTAAGCTAAATGACTTTTTACTTAAACCGTGGTAAATGTAACCCGAATAATCTTGGGGTTTGCTACTTTCTGGTTTTTCATATGAGATATTTAATATATCTCCTTCTATTTTTAATTGGACATCATCCTTAGCTAAACCAGTACAAGCAATCTCAAAATAGAGACCATTCTCGTCATAATAAATGTCTAGGGGATGGGGTTGTTTTGAATTTAGTGCAGGAGCAAATGCTTCATCTGCTTTAAAAAAGTTTCGATATAGAATATCGAATGGGGTGTGTTCATTGAATAATGTACTCATATCATTTAAATTTGTGAGTGCCTAAGCTACTCGGGTTAATAAAATATATAACTAAGGCGCCCTAAAGTATGCCCTTGTTTTTCATAAATATACATAAAGAGACCTTTGTCTCCAAATTACTTAATAATTCCTGCTTTATATTGCAGTTGACGTTTTTTCCAATCTTTTACTATTTTAGCTTCAGCCATTTCTTTTCTTTTAGCTAAGTCTTGTTGAAGAGCTTTATCATATTTAATAGCAAACTCTTTAGCTTTTTTAGGGGAAAGAATAAATTTAGGATCAGATTTTAATTCTTCTATAAAGGCATTAAATTCTTCATCTGAAAGTTGTTGGAATCTGCCTTTATCTCTTTCATTTTTGATTAAACCAAGAGCTAATCTCAAATAGAGTTCAGGTTGATCTTGAATTACATAGTAAGGGGATTTTTTTCCGTATTCCTGCTTTTGGGCAAAGTTAAAAACGTCTTGTCCCCACTTCTTAACTCCACCTTCAATGTATGGGTTTAAATAATCACGTCCCGAAACATTACCACTAAGAGCATCGCTAATGATTTCAATAGCATCCTGAATTGCTCCTCTTATTTGATTATAAATTGGTTGCGCCATGCTAATAAATATTAATAATCTGCTTTTCGTACAACAAAATATGTAGTATCTATACCTTCATCCTCAGATGTAAAGATAAGGCGGAGCAAACCATCATCCACAAAACTCAAATGACATTCATCTGATGTTTTATTTGCATTAAATATTTCTCTAAGCATTTCACTGTTAAAAGGGATTTTATTATCTTCTCTAACACTATCACCAAACTTAGCATTAACATGAAATTCTACTTTATTAGAAAATTCCATTCGTTCTCCAAAAACAAACTTAACAATAGGAGTGTCAATTGTATCCCTAGTAGCAGCTAATGTTACTATTTCATTTCCTTGAATAGCAGACGCTGCTCTAACAAATGTATGAAAATCTTCATTTTCAAGTGTTGCTTGTATTTTCCAATCAATATCTTCATCTACTTCACCCACTTTTTGGATCATAAGTGGATCCGCAAGTGAATAATTAATAGTAGATTTAGCATCTTGGATCGTAAGTTTAGTTAAAACTTTTTTAGTTTTAGAAGCGTCAAGCATTAAATCCCCTGCTAATACATTTAACAACCTATTAAGTTGTGTTGTATTAAAAATAGCAAGTGTGCCATCTATTAATAAAGGAAAATTACTACATGATAATCTACCAATCATATCCTTGGTAGGTGCCATAAAATCAATATGTAATTTTCCATTTTCAACTACCCATTTAACGGATTCTACTTTACCTCCAAGGTAATACTTAGAAATAATTGATTGGAGTGTATTTTTTGCTATCATTAGAAGCTAAAGAATTTATTAATATTTGGGTTTAAATTTAAGGTCCATCCTAAATCATTATAAAAATTTTCTAATTTTGATTGTAAGATAGTTTCAAATGATTTTTTTCTATCTGCATAGTTATTTAGAAATGTACGCATTTTATCTGGCATATCAAAGTTAAGGAAGCCAATTACTTCAACTTTATAGGGATTATCAATTAAATAAACCCATTTAATTTTATCACCTTGTACTATTTGGCTATGTCCTTTAATGTTCCAAAACTTAAGCAAATCATTATACACAATAGCCGCTTTAACATTCACAGGCGCACCTTTTTTAATTTCAGTCATTACTTCACCTGCTCGGGGTTTACGTCCTACATACTCATTTAGGGTCTTAACTGAAGTAGGATTACCTAATAAAGTAATATCTGTGTCCTTAGACATAACTTTATCTCTAAATGCAAGAATTAAATCATCAATTTCTTTTTGTTTAGCCCCCTTTAGGATCATTTCTAAAATATCATTGAAAAACTTACCAAACACAGGAGGAAAATTAGCTTTTCTAAATTCAAGTCCTTTAATATCAAGTGATTCTTTAGCAATGCCCTCTTGTTTTGTAATCCATTGAGCATATCTACGAGTAGCCCTAAAATAAGCTGAGCGTATAACACATTCCGTTTTCATTTCAAGTCTATGTTCTTGAACATTAAAACAATCCCTAGCTAGTCTATCATAGTCAGCTGTGATAATATCTTGGTATTTGAGAGCAACTTGTTCTAACACATCATCTTTTTCTTTATCACTCATTTCCTCAAAATTAGGATACAAATGTTCTAATAAAGGTTCAGCATTAAAATAATTAGAATCTGTGTCTACATAGGCACAAAAATTATAATCACCCTCATCACAAATCCACCAAGGAGTATCTTCTAAATGTTTCATAAGCAACTAAAATATCTTTCACCTCTATCACAAAGGATTGTAACTACATTAGTAGCATATCCTTCTTTTATAAGGCGTTCAGCAACAAGATAATTAGCAGCTGCTGAAAATCCAACAAAAAGTCCCCATTGTTTTGCTAGGCTTTTAGATTTATCTATAGCATCTTGAGTTGGAACTACTTCAATTCTATCTATATCCTTTAAATCTACTAAAAATTTACTACCATCCCCTATACCCTGGATCCCATGTAAACCAGGTTCGCCCCCAGACATTACAGGAGATTCAGCAGGTTCTAGAGCAACTAATTTACATTCAGGGTACATATTTTTTATAAATTTTCCCGCTCCCATTATAGTTCCCCCAGTTCCGGTTCCTGCTACAAAAGCATCAATTTTTTTATTTAATGGAAAATCCTTACATACTTCAAATCCTGTAGTATACCAATGAGAAGCAGTATTCAATTCATTATGAAATTGATTGAAATTAAACCAACCATTATCTTTAGCTAGTTTATTCCTTAATAAAATAGCACCATCAAAATCACCAGCAGGAACTTCCACTAATTTTGCACCAAAAGATTTTAACATAACTTTACGTTCAGTGCTCATATTTGAGGGCATTACTATAACACATTTAAACCCCATATTAGCACAAAACATAGATAAAGAAATACCCATATTACCTGAAGTAGCTTCAACAATAGTATCTCCTTTTTTTAAATCTCCGTTACATAGTGCTTGGTTTAAGATATAAGCTACTGGTCTATCTTTTATAGAACCTCCAGGATTTGTAAATTCTGCTTTACCCCAAATTGTTCCTTTTTTTAAGGGGAATTCTAAAAGAGGTGTATTTCCTACTATATCTATTAGTTTCATATTTTTTTCCATTTTTGGTCTGTTTCTAACTTAAATGATCCTAAACAATGCTTATTCCACTCATTAGGAGATATTAGTGATAAAAAGTTCTTACCATCCTCTCCCATATATAAATGATAAATTTCTCCTACTATTGGTTCAAAATTAAATTTTGCGTTATAAACTAAATCATTCCACTTAAATTCTTCAATTAGTTTATTATATTCATTTTTAAGTTCTAGAAACTTAGTTTCTAAATGGTGGTTTACTTTAGTTATTCCTTGTTTTCTCCAACTATCTATATTGTCTGGTTTAATAACAGGAGCGCCTACATTAGAAGCATAAGGTAGTATATTAGCAACCCACCTTTGCTTGTCTTCATCCCAAGCTACATTATCAGGATATTTTTTAGGCATTAAAATCTAGCCTCAGGATCAGGAATTTGAATAATACCCCCATCTTTGGTCCCCCGTGAAGTTAAAATAGGATCTTCAATAATAATTTTAAATTTATTATTATCTATTTTAACTGTACCTCCTTGTTTAACCATTTTTCTAAAGTAAACAATTTGTTTTTCATTCCAAAGTGCACTCATATCTATAATTTCTTGTTTAGAGATGGGTTCTCCATTCCAAGTAATTTTTACGTTATTTCTAATTGATTGGGGTGTTAATTTCATAATTCTACTTCATTTCTAATTACACGATTCATATGTCTATTAGCACATAAGGCCGATTCCTGAATAATTCGTTGACCTGATAGAGTAATAGCTTCACTCAAAATTACATTACCATATCTAAATGAGCCTAAAGCAGTAGCCCCATATAAACTATTTAACAAAATTTTCATTGTGTGTTGGCGTTGGTGCCAAAACGCTCCTTTTTCTTTATCTCCTGCTTTATATGCTTTTTTCATATAACCTTTATATTCTACTCGTTCATCAAACCACTTATCCAAAATAGTAGCTAGTACCGAACGTTTATCAGTGCGGAATATAACACCATTTGCAGATATAGCAAAGTTATTATCTTCTATAAACTGAATAAGTTTGTTTACTTTAATATAAGTTTGTTTACGTTCTGGGTTTTCAATAAGTAATTCTTCATCTCCATCCCGTTCCTTTAAATCATTTAATCCTAGACGATTATTTCTATCATCACTATCTATAATACGAGCCATAAGTGTTTCTTTACCTATGTTGAGAGACATAATAATAGAAGGATATAGTGAAGTTAAATCCTCATCAAACATATATTTATAAAGTCCTGCTTGTGGGCAAAATAAATAACCACCAGCATATCCTTTTTTATATATTGGGTTTCTATCTCTAGAGGGGGGAACAATATTTTGTCCTAATAAATAAGCAGAAATTGCTCCATCTTGGGTTTTAGTATTAGCATAAACCTCACCATAATTGTGTTTTCCTTTATGTGATAGATTTTTTACAAGGCCAATATATTCAAATTTTTCATCTAGCTCCTTAAGTATTTCTACATCACGAAAATTATACTTAATAAACTTTTGAATATCATCTTCAAATAATCTATCTAAATTTCCATCATATTCAATTTTACCTAAACCTACATATTTTTCTCCAATAGCATCTAATCGCATAGAGGGTTCATCACGAAAACTAAATTTTTTATGTAGTTTCATATAATCTAGTGATTCAACTCCAGCAATATTAAGCCATCCATTACGATTCCAAGCGCTTTCATCTTTTACAACATCAATAGGAGATAAAGCATTAGCAAAATCTTCACCTAATACTCTACTAATTCTATAGTAAAGATAAGGGATATCAAAATAGTCACTATTCCATCCTACAAGAATATCTGGGTTTATTTCTCTGAACTTTTCAATGAATTTACCTAGTAATTCTTCTTCTGTTTTACAAGGAATAATTTCCTTATGTCCTTTAGTATGTTTAATTTGTTCCTTTTTATCTAAAATAAGGATAACCCATTCATTAGGTGTTTTATCATACCAAGCAATTGAAGTAACAGGTTTAGGAGCTTCTTGAATATACTCTTCAGTAAGAGCTCCACCCATTTCAATCTCAATATCAAAAAATACCTCTCTATGCCCCTTAGATATAGTATCATCAGTCCCATATTTTTCAATAAGAAACTTTTGGTAAGCAGGCATATCGTGAAAGTGAAGTTTAGGATTATCTTTATCCCAATTATAGGTTTTCTTTAGCCACTCACCTTTTAGTCCTTGGTATTCTGCCTCACGTTCTGAACACTCTACATAAGCTGGGACACGGTAGGGGATTATTGAGTAGCCTTCTTCTTCCCATAAATGTATTTTATACTGATTTTTACCAGCATATTCAGCATAACATTTTTTATACATAACTTAATTATAGTTAATAGTTAGGTCTGTGGATTGATCCCCCGCCGACGTTTTTTTTTTTGAGAAGATTTTTCACCATATACTTCTAGTGGTTTTTCTACTTCAATAATTTTTTCAATCACTTTAATTTCTTCTTTAACTGAAGGACGTAATTCAACAAAAGCAAAATTTGCAGCTATCACTAAAGATATGGCTAAGGGATCAAAAACAAAAATTATTGTTAAAAGAAGATAATTTATTATTTTATCCATACTTAAACCAGTTAAACCTGCTAAATATTTAAGTGGACCTAATTCACTTCCAACTTCACTATTAGTTTGTACTTCTACTATTTTAGTTTCGTATTCAAATAGTTGTTGATTTAAATCATCCACTCTAGAATTTATTACAGTTTGTCTTTCGATTGCTTGATCTAATTGGCGTTCAAGGGCCCTACGAGTAGCACCCGAAGTTGTTGTTACAACATTGCCTAACGTGTCTGTATACTGTATTACATTGTTAGATAGACCATCACGTAATGAAGCCACGGCAGTATTAATAGAATTCTTTTCTTCAGTGTATACCGCAAGTTGTTCTTTTACATTATCTCTTTTAGTTTCTATAAGAGCAATTTGAGAATCAACACTACCTGCTAATGCTGCTGTTTCTTGATAAGCCGCAGATAAAAACCCATAAATTCCCGCTGAAGTGATTAATACAAGAATAAAACAAGCAATTGATAAATAAGTTCTAAGTGCCTTATTTATTGTATCCCAATATTGATAAAGTAAAGAAGCTATTACAAGTTTAGAAACTTCCAATGAACCCGCCATTATAAGCACCTCAGTTGAAGCACCAGCAAACAATTTACTTAATCCTGTAACTGAGTAAAATGCTGCTGATGCTGAAACTGATAGGGCACTTAAGGCTATGATAAAAGGAAATATTCTTTCTTGTAGCTTCTTAAGCATTAGTTTTGATTATACATATCTAAATACATCATCTTAGATGCATTTCCTACTTTTCGCCCAACTTCTGTACCATCAACTGTAAGTACTACAGTTGGAATATTACGAACTCCAAATTGTTGAGATAATTCGGGGTTATTATCTACATCAATTTTTTGTACAGAATAACCTTCATTATTTAATTCTTCCATTACAGGACCTAACATTCGACAAGGTCCACACCATTTGGCTGAGAAATATAAAAATTTTTTCATACTAATTCTTCGATTATGCCTACTGCTTCACTTATTACAAGTAAAGTAGTAGCGGTTATTAAATTGAGGGGTATAAATATATAACCCACTATTCTAATTCCAGATTTCAAAAATGAAATCCTGCGATGCCATTTTTG
>Ga0160423_10000735_pt1 | contig 27234 bp, 22 predicted proteins | sample CRUFie14St8metaG_FD_108191 | JGI IMG/M metagenome (GOLD analysis project Ga0160423, IMG submission 108191) | Marine microbial communities from the Costa Rica Dome - CRUD Field 142mm St8 metaG | ecosystem: Environmental > Aquatic > Marine > Oceanic > Photic zone | place: Costa Rica: the Eastern...
AAATTAAATGAAGAATCATTTTATTTTATTTTTAAAAGGAATGGCTATGGGAGTAGCTAATGTAATACCAGGGGTTTCTGGAGGAACTATAGCTTTAATTACTGAAATATATGAGGATTTAATTAACTCGTTAAAGTCTATAGACATTTATGCTTTAAAATTAGTCTTGAAATTTAAATTTAAAGAATTTGTAGAATACACTAATTTTTATTTTTTATTGGCAACTTTTGGTGGAAGTATAGTAAGTGTTTTTAGTATAGCAAGTTTGTTCAAGTATTTATTTGAATACTACCCTATCTTTATTTGGGCTTTCTTTTTTGGACTAATTCTTGCTTCAATTTATTTTGTTGGTAAAAGAATTACTAAATGGACTTTGTGGAATATAGTAATATTAATATTTGGTGCTGCATTAGCTTTTTCTATTTCTTTTATATCTCCCACTTCTCAAAATGAAAATTTATTTTATGTTTTTATTTGTGGCATAATTGGTATAAGCGGTATGATGCTTCCAGGTTTATCAGGTTCCTTTATTCTTATTTTAATGGGCAATTATGAGTTGTTAATGGTAAATGCCATTACAGATTTAAATATTTTATTATTATCAGTATTCCTTTTAGGTTCTATTTTTGGTTTAATTAGTTTTTCTCGAGTACTTTCATGGGTCTTTAAATACTATAAGAATGCAACTCTAGCATTGTTAACTGGTTTTATATTTGGATCATTAAACATTATATGGCCTTGGAAAAAGGAGTTAAAACACATGATTGTTAATGGTGAAAAGAAAATATTATCTTATGAAAAATATTTTCCAAATCAATTTGATTCAGAAACTATTATAGCTTTCACATTATTATTTCTTGGATTTCTAATTGTTTGTTGGATGGAACGATTCTCAACCACGAAATAAATATGAAAACATACGGACTGATAGGTTATCCATTATCTCATTCATTTTCAAAAAATTTTTTTACAAAAAAGTTTGAAATTGAAAAAATTAATGCGAGATATATAAATATTGAAATTGAGAATTTAAATTTATTCAAGAAATTTATTATAAAAAATAATCTTTCAGGAGTAAATGTTACCTCACCTTTCAAATCAAAGATTATAAATTATTTAGATTTTATTGAAGATTCTGCTAAAAAAATTGGAGCTATAAATACTATAAAAATAGTTGATGATAAATTATACGGATATAATACAGATATTATTGGATTTGAAAAAAGCATTTTACCATTGTTAGATAATAGAAAGTACGCACTTATAATTGGAAATGGAGGTGCTTCAAAAGCCATACAATTTGTTCTTAATAAACTTAAAATTAATTTAAAAATTGTAAGTAGAAATTCATGTTTTGACTATTCGGATATTAATGAAGAATTTATAAATACTGTAGATATAATCATTAACACAACACCATTAGGTACCTATCCGAAAATAAATACCGCTCCTGATCTACCATATAGTTTGTTAAATTCGAAACATTTACTTTTTGATTTAGTGTATAATCCAAAGTTAAGTTTATTCTTAAAGAAAGGTATAAAGCAAAATTCTATGGTAAAAAATGGGTTAGAAATGCTTCATATTCAAGCAGATGAAAGTTGGAAGATATGGAATTCTAATAAAATAAATTTGTAATTTTGCATTATTAATTTTCAGAGATGACTGAGGACATAAATTACGAAAAAAAAGTACAGGATTATCATAGTTTTTCAGAATTATCATTAAAAGAAATAATATCAGAATTAGATAAATTATCAAATAATTCAAAACCTTATTCTGTATCTAAAAAAGTAGAAGAGATTAAAGTTGTTTTTTATAAGAAGTTAAAAATACAATCATCTCAAGATAATTTAGACCCATCTGATAATAATAAACTTCACCCCTTAGAAATAAAATTTAAAAAGATTTTAAATAAATTCAAAAAGAAAAAACAAGAATTTAGAATTGAAAGAGAAAAAAAAGAACAAAATAATCTTTCAATTAAAATTAAAATTATTTCCGATATAGCTAAGTTAACTAAAGAAGACGAATCAATTAAGATAACTTTTGAAAAATTTAGATCATTACAAAAAAAATGGAATGACACAGGAAAAGTGCCAATATCTAATCAAAATGATTTATGGTTAAATTATAAACATCAGGTAGAGCTATTTTATGACTATATAAAAATAAATAAAGACTTAAGAGACCTTGATTTTAAAAGAAATTTAGAACTTAAGGAATATTTATGTCAAAAAACAGAACAATTAATTAATGAAAAGTCAATAAATACTTCTTTTATAGAATTACAAAAAATACATGAGAAGTGGAAAGAAATAGGTCCCGTTGTTAAAGAACAAAGAGACAAAATTTGGCAAAGGTTTCAAGATGCAAGTAGAGTCATCAATAGAAAAAGAAATGACTATTTTCTTTCCTTAAAGAAAGAGAATAATAAAAATCTTGAAAAAAAATCTTCCATTTGTAATGAAATTAAATCTCTACTAGATAATTTACCAGATTCACATCATGAGTGGAAAATTAAAACTGAAAAGTTAAATAAATTAATTGAACAATGGAAAAATGCAGCTCCAATACATAAAAATGAACTAAAAAAATCATGGAAAGAACTTAGAGATTCAACAAATAATTTCTATTCTAAAAAGAATACTTTTTATAAAATTAGAAAAGCTAATATTGCTTCTAATTTAATGATAAAAATTAAAATTTGTGAGCAGGCTGAAGAATTAAAAAATTCTACTAATTGGGAATCGACTAGTAAAAAACTTATTAAACTTCAGAAAGAATGGAAAGAATCTCCATTTGTTCCCAGTAATCAATCTCAACCTCTTTGGAAGAGATTTAAAAAGTCATGTGATCAATTTTTTAACTCTAAAAAAGAGTTTTTCAAGAAATTAGATATAGATAAAGACACTAACCTCAAAATAAAGAAAAAGATAATCTCAACAATTAAAAAATTTAAGGTTTCAAAGGATGTTAAATCTGATATTGAAAAAATTCGTAAAATTAATGATGATTGGGATAATACAGGGGAAATTCCTAAGTCATCTCTATCAATTAACAATGAATATAGAAATTTGATTAATACAATTTACGAATCATTAAATATTAAGGATTCAGAGAAGGAAAAGTTGATACTAGATTCAAAAATATTATATTATAAAAACGATTCCATGAGTCTAAATGAAGAAAAAAACAAAATAAAATCTGAAATTGAAAAGATAGAAAAGGATATAAATCTGTATGAAAATAATATTTCCTTCTTTTCAAATGGAAAGGAGTCTGATAAATTTAAAAGTGATATTATTAAGAAAATTGATATTTCAAAATCTAAACTTTTAAAATTAAAAAATGATTTATCAATTTTAAACAAAATCTAAATGGATTTTGAATTGATTTCAAGTTTCTCACCTACCGGAGATCAGCCAGAAGCTATTAAGCAATTAGTTAATGGTTTAAATGATTTAGAGTCTTATCAAACTCTATTGGGAGTTACTGGTTCAGGTAAAACATTTACAATTGCAAACGTTATTAACGATGTAAATAGACCAACATTAGTTTTATGTCATAATAAAACTTTAGCAGCTCAACTTTACTCAGAATTCAAACAGTTTTTTCCAAATAATCTTGTCGAATATTTTGTTTCATATTATGATTATTATCAACCAGAAGCATATATACCATCGACTGGTACTTATATCGAAAAAGATCTATCTATTAATGAAGAAATTGAAAAACTTAGACTTAATGCTACATCTGCCTTGTTATCTGGTAGAAAAGATATCATTGTGGTCTCGTCTGTCTCATGTATTTATGGTATAGGAAATCCAGAGGAATTTCACAATGGTATTATTGAAATTAAAATCGGAGATAATATAGGTATAACTAATTTACTTCAAAATTTTGTATCATCATTATATAGTAGAACTACATCAGATTTTAACAGAGGTAATTTTAGAGTAAAAGGTGACACTGTAGATATATATCCTGGACACTCAGATTTAGCTTACAGGATATATTTTTGGGGAAATGAAATAGAAGATATAGAATCTTTTGAGTTAGAAAGTGGTAAGAAAATCAATTCACTTAAAGAAATAAAAATATATCCAGCAAATATTTTTATAGCGTCAAAAGAACGAGTTAAATGTTCAGTTAAAGAAATACAGGATGATCTTTTGTTGAGAATTGAAGAATTTGAAAAAAATAATCTAAAAACAGAAGCTAAAAGAATAGATGAAAGAGTGAATTTTGATTTGGAAATGATTAAAGAGTTAGGATATTGCTCGGGCATAGAAAATTATTCTAGATATTTTGACGGTAGATTACCAGGGTCTCGTCCATTTTGTTTGCTAGACTATTTTCCAAATGATTTTATAACAATTGTTGATGAATCACATGTAACACTACCACAAATTAGAGCAATGTTTGGAGGAGATAAATCAAGAAAAATAAATTTAGTAGAGCATGGATTTAGATTACCATCAGCGTTAGATAACAGACCACTAAAATTTGAAGAATGGGAAACGTTAAATAAACAAACCATATTTGTTAGTGCAACTCCAGCTGATTATGAGTTAGACAAAAGTAATGGTGTGATAGTTGAACAAATTATTAGACCAACTGGTTTATTAGATCCAGAAATCAATGTTAGACCTAGCAAAAATCAAATGGATGATTTGTTAGAAGAAATAAGACAAAGAATAGAAATAAAAGAAAGAGTTTTAGTAACAACACTAACAAAACGAATGGCCGAAGAATTGACCAAATACTTAACAAAGTTTGGTGTAAAATGTAGGTATATTCATTCAGATGTTGATACTCTAGAGAGAATTGAAATTGTTCATGGACTAAGAGAAGGTTTATTTGATGTTTTAATTGGAGTTAATTTATTACGAGAGGGATTAGATTTACCTGAAGTAAGCTTAGTTGCTATTTTAGACGCTGACAAGGAAGGATTTTTAAGATCTGAAAGAGCCTTAACCCAAACATCAGGTAGAGCTGCTAGAAATTTAAACGGACTGGTAATAATGTATGCTGACAAAATAACTAAATCAATGAAATTAACTATTGATGAAACAAATAGGAGAAGAAAAAAGCAAAAAAAATATAATTTAAAAAATAACATAACTCCGAGACCTATAATTAAAAAAATTAAAAATGATATTGCTGATAGTTTAAATCCATATTCGGTTAAAAAACATGATATGATAGATAAAAAAATGGATAATGATCAACTAATCAAGATGATTAAGATTACAAAGTTAGAAATGGAAAAGTCTGCCAAAAACCTTGATTTTATACAAGCTGCAAATTTAAGAGATAAATTAAAAGAATTACAAACTCAATTAAAGTATTCTAAGTAGATAGAATAAACTTAGCAATCTTTTTAGAAACGTCCTTAGATTTTAATAGCTCATCTAATCTATAATATTCAGAAATCAATTTATCATTGTTATTTGAGAGTAAATAATCTAATTCCTTTTTTATGTTAATTAAATTCATATTATTTTGAATTAACTCTTTAACTAAATTTTTCTTCATTAATATATTTACAAGAGAAATCCACTTAATATTTAAAAAAATTTTTGCTAGGTAGAAAGTTAAAAAATCAGTTTTATAACATACAATTTGAGGTGTTTTTAAAAGTGCTGCTTCCAAGGTTGCAGTTCCAGATGTTATTATTGAAACTTTAGATTTTTTTAATACGGAGTAAGTTTGATCTACAACAATCTCAATATTTTTATTTTTTCCTATAATATTTTCACACAATTTGAACATATTTTTTGTTGTAGCTACAATAAATTTATAGTCAGGATAATAACTAGTGACTTCTAACATTTGTTTTAAATTTCTTTTTACCTCTTGACTTCTGCTTCCAGGTAATATTGATATTATATTTCTTTTTTTCTCTCTCTCTGTTAAATTATCTTTTAAAACATCATACAAAGGGTTTCCAAAATAACGAGCATCAATATTAAAATTTTTATAAAATTCAACTTCAAATGGAAATATAACAATTATTTCATCTACGTACTTTTTGATTTTATCAATTCTTCTACTATTCCAAGCCCAAATTTTTGGAGAAATATAATATATAACTTTGATTCCTTTTTGTTTTGCAAACCTAGCTATTTTTAGATTAAATCCAGGGAAATCTATTAAGATTAAAATTTGAGTATTAAATCTTAAAATATCGTCTTTACATGAGTTGATATCTTTATATAATTGAAAAATACTTTTTATTACAGATGAGATACCCATTATTGAGAAATTTGAAATATTTTTAAATATTTCTACTCCTTCTTTTTCCAATTTATCGCCACCAATTGCTCTTATTTTAACATGAGTATTTATTTGGTAAAGTTCTTTAGCTAAGTTAGCTCCATGTAAGTCGCCTGATTCTTCACCTGATACGATATAAATGTTCATTTAGAAAAATTTTAGATAGATAATTAAAATACCAAATAAAAATGTAGATAATAGAATTCCTTTAGCTTGAACATCCTTGTTATTTCTAATCATTAAGAAAAATACGCTTAAATTTGATAGTAAACATAAACTAATTATTGCGGGAAAATTTTCTTCATTTATATGCTTACTGATAAAGTAACTTATATTATATTCCAAAAAAAATACAACAACTAATATAAATAGAATAATTGGTGAAATAATACCAATGATAACACCTTTAATCAGATTTGATGTCATTATATAAAATTATTAATTTTAGATATTTCTTGATAAGCAGTTAAATCAAATTGTACTGGAACTACAGAGACATAATGATTTTCAAGAGCTCTTTCATCTGTATCTTCACCATTATCTGAGTTTACAAATTTTCCTGTAAGCCAATAATATGTGTTGTTTTTAGGGTCTTGTCTTTTATCAAATTCTTCAATCCATTTTGCTTTTGCTTGTCTACAAATTTTAATTCCATTGATTTTTTTTCCTATAACTGATTTTGGTATATTAACATTTAAACTTATACCACCAGGTAGTCCATTATCTAACACAGATTTTGTTATTTTTCTAATAAACTTTTCACTTTCGGAAAAATCTGCCTCTAATGAGTAGTCAAGTAAAGAAAAACCAATTGATGGAACTCCTCCTAAGGCTGCTTCTATGGCAGCAGACATTGTACCAGAATAAATAACATTAATTGATGAATTAGAGCCATGATTAATTCCTGAAACACACAAATCAGGTTTTCTTTTTAATATTTTATTTAATGCGAGTTTAACGCAATCAACTGGAGTTCCACTACATGAGTACTCTTCTTGAGGACCATCATCAATGTTAATTTTATCACATTTAATTATTGACTCAAGTGTTATTGCATGACCTTTTCCAGATTGTGGAGAGTCAGGTGCAACAACAACTACATCTCCAAATTCATTCATTATTGAAATTAATTTTCTAATTCCAGGAGCGTTAATTCCATCATCATTTACTACAAGAATTAATGGTTTTTGCATAATCAGTAAAGTTTTAACAAATTTAAGAGAAATATTTAATAGCTATTATTGAAATGATAGAAAGTGTAAACCATGTAAAAAATCCGTGTATAAATGGCTTAAAACCTATGGATTTTAAATTTTTGAGAGAAAGACTTACTCCAATCAAAAATAGACTAACCTGTAAACCTTTTTTACCTATTTCTTTTAGTAAATTAAAAGATTTAAATTCTGGATATAAAGAGTTAAGTATCATAGCAAGTAAAAAGAAAACAATAAAAATCGGAAATTTAATATTCCTATCCCCATCTTTGTACTTAAAACTATATAAAAATACAATAGGTACTATAAACAAGACTTTTGCCAATTTAATTATAGTTGCCGTTTTTAAAGATTTTTGACTAAAATCTTGAGCAGCTCCTATGGCTGATGCAGTATCATGTATTGTTAAACCTGCCCAAATTCCAAACTGATGATCTGATAGAGAAAAATACTTTCCAATGTATGGGTAAAACAATAGTCCAGAGACACTTAAAATAAAAACTGTTCCTAAAGAGATAGAAATTTGTTTTTCATTAGCTTTAATAACAGAAGCGATAGCAGCTATAGCACTCGCACCACAAATAGATGTTCCACATGATATAAGATCTGAAGTTTTTCTATCAATAATCAGTAACTTTCCAATTTTTATTCCGAAAAAAAGTGTAAAAATCACAAAAATAAAAACATATGAAAATTCAGGCATAGATAACTCAGAAATGGAAGTAATAGGATAACCAAAGCCTATAAAAACTACAGAAGTCTTCAGTAAATTACTTGTTAACTTATCTGTTTTACCATCGAATGGATTTCTAAAAATTATTGCAAAAATAATTCCTGCAACCAAAGATATCCACGAAGAAATATCTAATTTTTGAATGAATATGGATAAAAAAATAGTAAGTATACATCCAAAAAATAGAATTTTATTGAACAAGTTTTTTTTCATTTTTGTCATTTGTAAAACATTTATTAGAGAAAATATTTTTATTTAAATATCTTTTCAGGATTTAAAATATTTTTTGGATCAAATAATTTTTTAATTCCCTTTTGTAATTCAATTTCTTTTTTAGAAAAAACTACATCCATATACTCTTTCTGAACATATCCAATTCCATGTTCACCAGATATTGTACCTCCTAAACTTTTTGTAAGCTTGAATATTTCTCTAATTCCCTTCGATAAAATATTCTTCCAATTATAATCACTCATCTCCCCTTTTATAATATTGATGTGTAGATTACCATCACCTGCATGACCGTAACAAACAGAATTAAATCCAAAATTCTTTCCTATTTCCTTCGTTCCTTTTAAGAGTTTAGCTAACTCTGCTCTTGGAACTACAGTGTCTTCTTCTTTATAAATTGAATTAGATTTTACAGCATCGCTTATTGATCTTCTCAATTTCCATAGATTTTCTTTTTCAGATGATGAATTCGCTAATAAGATGTCTCCACATTCAAACTTTTTTAGGACATTTTCTATTAATTCACAATCTTCATATAGTTTTTCCAGATTATCTCCATCAACTTCAATTAATAAATGTGCCATTGTAGAATCATCTATCTCTAATTTAATATCAGTATATTTAATGGTCCATAAAATAGCATCTCTCTCAATAAACTCTAAAGCCGAAGGAGTAATTCCAGCTCTGAATACTGCAGAAACAGCATCACATGCTTTTTCAGAACAATTGAAAGGTACTAATAATGTAATATCTTTTTTTGGAAGTGTAATTAAACGAAATACAATTTTTGTTACAATTCCTAATGTACCTTCCGAGCCAACAATCAATTGAGTAAGATTATATCCTGTTGCATTTTTTAGAACATTTGCTCCTGTCCAAATTATTTCTCCGCTTGGTAAAACAACTTGTAAATTTAAAACATAGTCCTTTGTCACTCCATATTTTAGAGCTTTAGGGCCTCCAGCATTTTCTGCAATATTTCCACCTAACATACAGCTTCCTTTACTTGCTGGGTCAGGTGGATAAAATAATCCTTTCTCTTTTACAGCATTTTGAAATTCTTCATTAATAACACCTGGTTCAACTGTAGCCTGTAAATTCCTTTCGTCAATTTCTATAATAGAATTTAATTTTTCTAAACTTAAAACAAGACCGCTTTTTATTGGTAGACTTCCACCACTCAATCCCGTTCTTGCACCACACGGTGTCACCGGAATTATGTTTTGATTACAGTATTTCATAATTTTAGAAATCTGCTCTGTACTAGTGGGTTTTACCACTATTTCAGGTAAAAAACTTAAATCCTCAGTTTCGTCATGAGAGTACTGATGTAAAATTTCTTCTGAGTAAAAAATATTATTTAATCCAACTATCTCAGTAAAAATCTTTAAATCAACTGTATTTATCTTATGGTAACTCATGTTTTTATTTTGTACAAATTTAAGTAAATTGGCCAATCTAAATTAAATATTATGATTAAGACATTAACATTATCTTTTTGCGTGTTTATTTCATCAATTACACTAGGTCAAAAACAAGTTACACTTGAAGACATTTGGTTAAATTATGAATTCTATCCAAGTGGAGTAACTGGATTTAAATCTATGAACGATGGAGAACACTATACTACAACCAAAAAAACAGAGAACAGAATTAAAATATTTAAAAATTCATTTGAAACAGGAAAAATTGTAGATACTATAATGGATTCAGATGATTTAAGATTGAAAAGAATGGGAAACTATACTTTTAATAAGTCTGAGGATAAAATTCTAATTGCAACAAACACACAATCTATCTATAGATATAGTACTAAATCAGTGTATTATATTTTTAATATCAAAACTAAAGAACTAAGTAATCTTTCAAAAGAGAATGTTATGTATGCAACTTTTTCTCCAAATGGAAAAAATATAGCTTATGTGTTTAATAATAACTTATATGTATACAACCTACTGAAAGGAATAACAACACAAATTACGTTTGATGGATCAAAAAATAGTATTATTAATGGAGCTTCTGACTGGGTCTATGAGGAAGAATTTTCTCTCGTTCGTGCATTTGAATGGAGTAATGACAGTAAAACTATTGCATTCTACAAATTTGACGAGAGTAATGTAAAAGAATTTTCAATGGATATATTTAATGGAGGATTGTATCCTACACAAGAAGTATTTAAATATCCAAAAGCTGGAGAAGATAATTCAAAAGTATCTTTACATTTATATGACTTAAGGACTAACAAAACAAATGATATTTTTTTGGGAAAAGATTATGAATACTTTCCTAGAATAAAATGGTTTGATTCCTCAGATTTTAAACAACAGTTAATTATATTTGGAATGAACAGAAATCAAAATAGATTAGATATTTTAATAGCTCAAACAGATGGTTCTACTAAATTACTATTCACAGAAAAAGATAAATATTATATAGATATTCATGATAATATGACATTTTTAAAAAATCATGATGGGTTTATTTGGACTTCGGAAAAAGATGGGTTTAATCATATATATATAAAGTCTCTGACAGGCATGAGAGATATTCAAATAACAAAAGGTAATTGGGAAGTTACTAAATTTTATGGTGTAGATGATAATTATACAATCTACTTTTCTTCTAATGAAAGTGGATCAATTTATTCTTCATTATATAAAATTGATTTAAATGATGATGATTATAAAAGAATTTTAATGACTGAAGGTACAGGAACGAATAATATCACTTTTAGTAAAGGAATGAAGTATTTTATGAATAACTATTCTAATAATAAGATGCCTCCTTTCATTACTTTAAATAGGACCTCTAACGGAGAAAGAATTAAGCTTCTTGAGGATAATTATAAGTTCTCTGAAAAATTAAAGGAATATAATTTATCTGAGAAGGAGTTCTTTACAATTGAAACTGAACCTGGTGTTGAGTTAAATGCTTGGATGATGAAACCAACAAATTTTAATCCTAATAAAAAATATCCATTATATATGTTTTTATATGGTGGTCCAGGATCACAACAAGTAAAGGATTCATGGGGATGGTTTAATTACTTTTGGTATCAATATTTAAACCAATTAGGATATATTGTTGCTTGTGTAGATAATAGAGGTACTGGTGGGAAAGGAGCAGAATTTAAAAAAATGACTTATAAAGAGCTAGGAAAATATGAAACTATAGATCAAATAAATGCAGCCATGTATTTTGGTAATTTAGATTATATAGATCAAAATAGAATTGGAATCCAAGGATGGAGTTATGGAGGTTACATGTCATCTTTAGCGATTACAAAGGGCGCAGATGTTTTTAAGATGGCTATTGCAGTCGCTCCAGTAACAAACTGGAGGTATTATGATAATATTTACACAGAAAGATATATGAGAACTCCACAAGAAAACCCAAGCGGTTATGACGAAAATTCACCTATTAATCATGTTGAAAAATTAAAAGGAAATTACTTGCTAATTCATGGTTCAGCAGATGACAACGTACACATGCAAAATACAATGGAAATGATATCTGCATTGACAAAAGCAAATAAACAATTTGATTTATTTATCTATCCTGACAAAAATCACGGAATTTATGGAGGTAACACCAGATATCATTTATATAAAAAAATGACCAACTTTATTGTTAATAATCTTTAATGTGTTTTAATTCGAATTGAATCAATAAAAATTGAGTCTTTTATTTCAATTTTTGGAATGTCTTTAATAATATATTTTTCAGTAGAACCAGAAGAACAACTAACTAATATTAATAATAATAAAACTAAAATATAAAAAAATTTCATCTATTAATTACTTTTAAATATTTAGCTATCTCTGAAATTAGCTTCTTCATATTATCTTCTTTTTTGTCGAGCTTAATCATTAAATCATAAATTTCATATCCTTCCTCGTGCTTACCAACCTTGAACCTTGCTAGAGACGATGCAACTAAATATTTTAAAGGAATACAACTACTGTCCGATAAATTAATTAAAATATCATATTCTTTCTTGACAAAATTTAAAATATAATCATTTTGTGGTTTATAATACCAATTCAAATCCTTTAGATTAAAAAAATCGTATTGAAGTTTTGGAATGTGACATTCATCAAATTTTTTTGAATTAACATAACCAAATGCTTTTACATCTTTTCGGAGTTTAAAAAAGTAATCCACCAAAGGTTTAACCTCTAAAATTTGTTCTTTTGAAGTAGCTTCAAATAAAATTCCTATTGATTTAGCGTCTTCAAGATTGCTTACAGATTTTACTCTTTTGTTGAGTTTAAGTTCTCTGTGAAATATCCACTGTCCTATTTTATGCTTAAAATCTTCTAAATACTTTATGTGCATTACTTAATTTTATTTAAAAATTCTTTTTCACTCACTAAAGGAATACCAAATTCTTTTGCTTTTTCTTTTTTACTTGGTCCCATGTTGTCACCACAAAGTACAAAAGTAGTTTTTTTACTAATTGTACCAACATTTTTTCCCCCATGTTTTTCAATTAAGTCTTTTAACTCTTTTCGGCTATTTATCTCAAAAATACCTGAAACAACTATTGAACAACCTGCTAGCTTATCCGATAAAAATTTATTTTCATTATCTGAGACAAAACAAAGATTATGAGATTTTAAATTATTAATTAAGATTTTATTTTCTTTATCGTTAAAATAATTTACTAAAGATTCAGCAATTTTATCTCCAATTTCATCTACTAATTTGAGTTCCTGATAATTAGCTTTCATTAAATTATCAATTGTCCCAAAATGTCTAGTTAACTTTTTAGAGACAGTTTCTCCTACATATCTAATTCCCAGTGCAAATAAAACTCTTTCAAATGATATTTTTTTGCTTTGATTTATTCCATATAAAATATTTTCTGCCCATTTTCTGCCGTCTTTCTTTAATGGCAAGAGATCTTCAATTTGCAGTAAATACAAGTCAGAGACAATTGAAACTAACTTTTTTTTAATTAATAAATCAATTGTTTCAGAGCCTAAACTATCAATATTCATAGCCTTTCTGCCAATAAAATGTTCAAACTTACCAATTATTTGAGGTGGACAAAACTCTGAGTTTATACAATAATGTTTAGCATCTCCTTTTTTTCTAATAAGTACATTACCACAAGATGGACAGTTTTTAATGTATTCAGTTGGTGTGGAGAATAAATCTCTTTTTTTAAATTCTACTCCTACAACTTTTGGAATAATTTCTCCTCCTTTCTCAACAAAAACTTCATCTCCTTCTCTAATATCTAATTTTATAATTTGATCTGCATTGTGTAAAGAAGCTCTTTTTACAATAGTTCCCGCTAAAGATACTGGTTCTAAATTAGCAACCGGTGTTATAGCTCCAGTCCTCCCGACTTGATAAGTTATTTTATTTAGAATTGTTGATACTTGTTCTGCTTTAAATTTATATGATATGGCCCATCTTGGGGATTTTGCTGTAAAACCCATTTCTTGTTGCATATCTATGTCATCTACTTTTATTACAATACCATCTATTTCAAAAGGAAGTTGATGTCTTTTATTCTCCCATTCCTTTACAAATGAAATAACACCATTTATATCATTATATTGATATATATGATTTGGAACTTTAAATCCCCATGTTTTTGCGTGTTGTAAATTTTGAAAATGACTATTTGTTGGTATATTATTTCCTAATAAATAATATAAAAAACAATCTAAAGGTCGTTTTGATGCTAATTTTGGATCTAGTAATTTTAAACTTCCTGAGGCTGTATTTCTAGGATTTGAATATATTTCTAGATTATTTTTTTTTCTCTTTTCATTTAACTCTTTAAAATCTGATTTGTTTATAAATATCTCTCCTCTTATTTCAAACTCATTTGGATAGCTACCAATAAGTTTTAATGGAATACTTTTGATTGTTTTAACATTTGATGTCACATCATCTCCTTTAGTCCCATCACCTCGTGTTATAGCCTGTATTAATACACCATCCTTATACCTTAAGCTTATTGAAACCCCATCATATTTTAACTCACAGACATATTTTATGTTTTGATCTGTAATTTTCTTTAAACGTTCATCAAAATCCAGTAAATCCTTCTCAGTGTAGGTATTACCTAATGATAGCATTTTATATTTGTGTATAACAGAATTAAATCCTTCAATTGTCTCACCGCCGACTCTTTGAGTTGGAGAGTTTATATCAAAGTATTCTGGATGTAAATTTTCTAAATTTTGTAGTTCATTTAATATAGAATCAAACTCAAAATCAGATATAATAGGTGTGTCTAATACATAATATGAATGATTATGTTCATTAATTTCTTTTCTTAAAAAGTCTATTCTCTCTTTTACATTCATTTATTTTTGATAAGGTAAATGAGAATCATGTAAAATCATTTTTAAAACACCATCTATTTTTTTTAAAACAATAGTATACTCTACTTTAAGATCTTCACTATCATCCAAACCAAAAAAATAATTACCCATGCAAATGGCGCAATCTGACAATATTTTAATTCCAGCATTTTCCCATCTAACACTATTCCACCCCTTTATAGCAAATCCACTATCTTCTTTATGATTATTATTTTTACCTATGAAATAAGAAAGTGCTGATATTTTGTCTAATCTAAATTGTGTATCTGAGGCTAAAGTTGGCTTAAATAATACTTCTTCTGTTTCATATGAATATAATTTATTAATAAAATCTTTTGCTTCACTAGAGTAATCTCCACCATTTTTAAATGTATTACCTATACTAACTATACCATTGCCCCATTCTTTTTGAAAATTTAAAATTTCTTCCTTTTTAATCATATTTAATATTTTTTATATTATTCAAAAATAATTATTTCCATGTAGCTTTTATCATTCTATCCTTATCGTTTATATCTTTTTTTAACTCGATATTAACATATCCTTCTTTTTCTAATAATAAAATAATTTCATTTCCAAATCTTTCATTAATTTCAAAATATAATGTGCCATTATAATTTAAAATTTTTTTAGCTGTATTTGCTATTGTTTTATAAAAAATAAATGGATCATCGTCATCCACAAATAATGCTAAATGAGGTTCCCATTGCAAAACATTTTTATTCATTTGTTTTTTTTCAGAGTTTAATACGTAAGGAGGATTACTTACAATAACATCATATTTATTACTAAAATTAGATAGTAATGACCTCGCGTTATAATCTAAAATATCTATTGTATTAAAGATAACATTAGTTTTATTTCTATAATTATTTTTTTTAGCAATACTTAAAGCGTCTAATGAAATGTCAACTCCATTAAAAGTTCCTTTTAAGTTTTTACACAATGAAATAATGATACATCCACCTCCAGTACAAATATCTAAGTATTTTTTGACTGTATATTTATTGTCGTTAATGATCCAATCAACTAATTCTTCAGTTTCGCATCTAGGAATTAAAGATTTATTTGAACAAAAAAATTTATTATTATAAAAATTTGTTTCAGAAAAAATATATTGAATGGGCTTGTATTTTTTTAGATCAGAGATAGTAGAAAAAAAATTTTGCAAAACAGACACACCAATAATTTTATTAGCGTTAATTATTGTATCAGATTTACTCATATTTAATAGATAATTAATAGAAATATATGCTAATGATTTAATCTCATGCTCAGGATAATAATCTTTTAACTCTGACATGTAAAAAGGGAGAATATCTGATATAATTTTCACTCAGCTAATTTACGAAAATTACTTATGTTTGTAAGGTGAAAAATCATGAATTTTATCTTAAAAAATGTTTAAATTTAGCTGTAAAGAGTTTTCCTAAAAATAAGCCAAATCCAATGGTAGGATGTATAATAGTTTGTAATGGAAAAATCATTGGAGAAGGATATCACGAAAATTATGGTTCTCATCACGCTGAAGTAAATGCAATCAATAGTGTAAAAGATAAAAGTTTACTTTCTAAGTCAACTATTTATGTGAATTTAGAACCATGTAGTCATTTTGGAAAGACGCCACCTTGTTCTGATCTAATTATTGAAAAAAAGATTCCTAGAGTAGTTATAGGTTGTATAGATACTTTTTCAAAAGTATCAGGTAAAGGCATAGAAAAAATGAAAAAATCTGGAATTGAAGTAATAGTAGGTGTATTGGAAAAAGAAAGTAGAGATATTAATAAAAGGTTTTTCACCTTTCATGAGAAAAAAAGACCCTACATCATATTAAAATGGGCAAAGTCTAGTGACGGGTATATTGCTCCCAAAAATCAAAAAGAACCCTTTTGGATGACTTCTAAAGATTCTAAGAAATTAGTACATAAATGGAGAGCACAAGAAGATTCCATATTAGTTGGTAGAAAAACTGCTGAGATTGATAATCCTAAACTAACTGTTCGTGAATTTGACGGTGAAAATCCTATTAGAGTTGTTATTGATAAAGACTTGCAACTTTCTAATAACATAAATTTATATAATGATGATTCAATAACATTTATTTTTAATGAAATAAAAGAGAAATCAGTAGGTTCAAATTTTTTTATAAAAATTAATTTTATTAATATGATAGACAATATTTTAAGTGAATTATATAAACAAAATATTCAATCTATTATAATAGAAGGTGGCAATAAAACTCTTCAGTCCTTTATCAAAAAAGATATGTGGGATGAGGCTAGAGTCTTTACCACAAATAATCAATTAGAAGATGGAGTTAAATCTCCAAAAATATATGGTAAAACGATATACACTGAACAAATAGATTCTGATAAATTAGAAATTATTATTCCAAGATGATTTCTTTAATATTATCAATTATTTTCACAGTATTTTTATTTGTCTGCTTCAAAGAATTTGAAAAAAGAGAAATAAACACACATCAAGCCATAACAATAAATTATATAACTGCCAGTATTCTAGCGTATATAATCAACTATAATGATATCAATATAATAGATTTAATATCCTCAAATTGGATAGATGACAATAATGAACACCTTACGAATGATTTTTACTTTTTATTTTCAACTATTTTTCTTGGTGTTTTTTTTGTAATTATGTTCAATATAATGGCTATTACAACACAAAGACTTGGGATATCAATAGCTTCATTATCTTCAAAAATATCATTAATAATACCCGTGCTTACATCCTTATTAATATACGAAAACACCAAATTTTATTTTATTAATGGACTTGGCATCTTACTTGCGATGATCTCTGTATATTTTACGCTAAAAAAAGATGTAAAGCTTTCATATCCAATTACAATTGCAATTATTTTATTTTTTGGTGCTGGCTTACTAGACACTAGTTTAGATTTTATTCAATATAATTTTATAAAAAGTAACTCAGATAATTTCAATTTTATAGTTATTGTATTCTTTTCTGCTTTTATTGCGGGATTTTTAAAAATTATTTTTGGACATCATAAAATTCAATTAAAAAATATCTATTCTGGTATAATATTAGGTATACCTAATTATTTGAGTATTTACTTTGTATTAGAAGCATTAAATCAACTCGGGGGAATAACTGTCTTTCCTGTGTTGAATATCGGAGTTGTACTTATTTCTGCAATAATTAGTTTTATTTACTATAAAGAAAAAATAAATTTTATAAATTGGATTGGAATTAGTTTAGTTTGTATTTCAATTTTTCTAATATTGTACAAATATGATGTTTGAAGATACTTATAATGAGATTAAATCACCTTCTTCTGGATTATATAAAGAAAAAGGAAGCCGATTTATCTCCTACATATTTCCAGTACACAGTTTAGAAGATGTCAAAGTAAAACTTGAACACGTAAAAAAAATAGAACATTCATCTAGTCACCAATGCTATGCTTTTGTGTTAAATCCAGACAAATCCGCCCAAAAAGCTAATGATGATGGTGAACCCTCTTCTACAGCTGGAAAACCTATTTTGGGTCAAATTCTATCAAATGATTTAACTAACACATTAATTGTTGTAGTTAGATATTTTGGAGGTATAAAGCTAGGTGTTTCTGGACTCATTCGTTCCTATAAAACAGCAGCATCTGAAGCGATTAATAATTCTGAAAAAATTATAAAAATTATAAAAGAATATTATGAAATTAGCTTTAAATATTCTCTAATGAATGATATCATGAGAATAGTTAAAGAGTATAATTTAGAGATTATTAATACTGACTTTCAATTAGAGTGCAAACTTATATTTGCAGTTCAAAGAAGTAATGCTGATTTGGTTAAAAGTGCATTTAACAAGTATCACGAAATAATAATTATATATTTAAAAACAACGTAATGGAATTATTAAAAAAAATGTGTGAAATACATGCTCCATCGGGTGAAGAAGTGACTATGAAAGAATTTATTCTAGAATACATAGAGAATAACAAAAATAATTGGAAAGTTAAACCTAAACTTCACTACGGTAAAGGATTTCAAGACAATCTAATAATGGTGTTTGGAAAGCCAACAACAGCTATATTTGCACACTTAGATTCAATTGGATTTACTGTAAAATACAATAATGAAATTGTAAAAATTGGTGGTCCAGTTACTGATGATGGGATTGTTTTAGTTGGAGAAGATTCAATAGGAAAAATTGAAGGAAAAGTAATTAATAAAGGAGATAAAATATACATTGACTACCCTAGAACAATTGACAGAGGAACATCTTTAGTATTCAAAATGAATTTTCGAGAAAATAAAGATTATATACAATCATGTTACTTAGATAATCGTCTTGGGGTCTTCAATGCATTACAGCTATGTAGAACATTAGAAAATGGTATTGTTGTTTTTTCAACTTGGGAAGAACATGGTGGAGGATCAGTTGGATATTTAGGAAAATTTATTTATGAAAAATATGGAGTTTATCAAGCATTAATTTCTGATATCACATGGGTTACTGAAGGAGTAAAACATGGAGAAGGTTGTGTAATTTCTTTAAGAGACAGTGCAATACCTAGAAAAAGTTATGTTGATAAAATAATTAATATCGCAGAAAAATCTGAAGTTTTGTTTCAACTTGAAGTTGAAAGCTCTGGTGGAAGTGATGGAAATTCACTACAAAAAAGTGATTACCCATGGGATTGGTGTTTCATAGGAGCTCCAGAAAACAATGTTCATTCACCTGATGAAAAAGTTCATAAAAAAGATATTCAATCTATGTTGTTGTTATACAAAGTATTAATGGAAAAACTTTGATTTAACTAATGATAATAAATATTTACAATTAATCAAAACATTTTAAATCGGTAACTGGACTATTTACTTGAAAAGAATCTACAAATTGATCTAAATACACATTATACTTATAGATATAATCACTGTTATTTTTATCATTCATATATAAGAAATCAACGACCATTGACGTTGAGTCCGTATTTGCAAATGACTCTCGGTTAATTTCAAGAACAGTAGGTATTTTTTTGTCTGTCACTAGTGTGTGATTTAAAGAATTAACACCAATGTAATATACACCAGAGGAACTTGTAATATAGTACTTTGTATTTGAATTATTTATCTTAAGATTATTTGCATCATATAAATTATTTAGAATATTCGAAGCTTGAATATTTAGTGAACCAGCACCAATCAAATGAATTGATGACGATGTATTTTGTGATATATTTAATTCATCATAAATACCTTTGCATAAAACTACTACAGAACCATTATTAAAACACATTGATACAGGGTTTTTATCAACAATTATATTTCCCGCAAATTCATTTAATGGGACTAATCCGTTTTTAATGTTTATTGCACATATTGATGAGTCGTATTCGTTAAAAGTTTGATTTCCCGAGTTTACTACAAAGGCTCTCTCGTAACTTAAGATAATATCTTTAGGACTTGTATTATTACCAGTCTTTACGCGAGCAATTATTTCTCTTAAATCAGTATCAATTACTTTAATTTCTGAATCACTCTTATCTGAGACATATAATCTGTTAAACTTAGCATATTCACATTCTTGAGCATTTAAAAATCCATTTAATTCCCAATTTTTAAAGAAAGTATTAGCATCAACGGAATATAATGTGTTTTCTGATACAATGTAAATACTATTAGCGTGTTTATTTATTGAGTTTAGATTTGACATACTGGTTCCATTAGCCGACAGGTAAATGTTTTCATATAACTCATTGCTTTTAGTGTCATAATAATTAACGCTATTTTCTGTTAGAACATATAAGCCTTTGCCATATTCACTATTGTTTACAGGTAAAATGTTTTCATTTGGTTGGCATGAGATTACAAGTAAAGCAGAGCAAAGAATTAAAAATTTATACATAAAATATTTTTGAACAAAGATAAAAAAAAAGGGAGAATAAATTTCTCCCCTTAAATTTATAATACAATTTTAGTTAAAACAATAATCTCCAGGTATGATACCAACTTGAACTGAGTCAACTATAGTACCAGATTCAGTATATTTATATGACCATCCATTTTGAACATAGTCAACCGCATCAGTTCCATAAATATGTCCATCATTATATCCAAGACCATAAAAATTTCTACTAATCAAAGGAGAATTAGTAAGTTCTAAATCAGTAATATTAAATTTATATACATTCTTACTCCAACTTCCATCTGAATAAAACAATGATGTTCCGTTATCATTAATTATTAAATCGCTTGGATTGTTTCCTATTTGAAAATTCAATGTAGAAACAACACTAAATCCTGTAATTTTAACAAGACTTCCAGCTGTTTGAGAAATAATATTCCAATTTGCATCATATTCAGTGAATCCTCCACATAGTACCCATATGTTTCCATTAATATCTGATACAATTGAGTTAGGCTTATCTCCTACTTCAATAGTATTAGTTACAATATCATTTTCCGCGTCAATTACTGAGATTGTTTTTTCATATCCCCATCCACCAACGTTACAAACATATACATATCCATTTGAGAATATCATTTTTTCAGGTCCATTTCCAACATTAATTGTTGATAAGACTTCTAAACTATTCAAATCTAACACATGTATTGAATTCGAACCCCAATCAGAAATGTAAGCTTTGGTATTTGAAACCTTAACAATGTATCTAGGAGAGGAAATATTTTCAATGGTTCCAACAGATATCATTGAATCAATTGAAGCGACTTCAATTTTGGATGAGTTATTTACTACAATAAAAGCATTTTCATCAATTATACTCATTGACTGTACAACATCGCCTAGTGGGAAAGAGTTTGTTGTTGCAAATACATTATTTTCAACTACTCCATCATTAGAAACAAATGAAATAGAACCATTACCTGAGTTAAAATTCCCTTCGTTTGTCACAAAATATCCCTCGTTGTATATACCATTAGTTTCAGGTGAATTAGTGTCTCTTGTACATGATGTAATTAATAAAGATATAATAATTAAAGTTGCAATTTTTTTAGTTGTTTTTTTCATTTTTTTTTATTTTAGGTTAATATATTTATTTGAATTAAAAAATTTCTACCTGGCTGTGGGTAGTTTAAATAAGTTTGATAATCCTGATTAAATAAATTTTTAATTGTAAATACTAACTCTGAATTTATAATCTCAAAATTTCTTATTAATTTTAGTGTTACTGTGTAGTGACTTTTTAAAAAATTTAAATTATCAGAAGAGGTATAGACTTTTCCAACAAATGACTGATTAAATATTAAATTATAATTATTGAATGAAAATCTTGAATTTAAATTTGCCTTGTTTCTTGGTGTATAAATTAATTGTTTACCTACAGAAGCGTCTAAATTATCAATACCGAGTATATTTGTTGACAAATTATATTGATAGTTAAATTCATTTCTAATTTCTAGACTATCGATATTTATATTAAAATTAATTTTAGACTCAAGTCCTTTTGAATTAACTTTTCTTATATTTTCTGGCATCCAAACACCATTTTCTTGTTGATTCCATAAAATCCAATTATCAACATTTAGGTTGAAATATGTTAAATTACAACTAATTATGTTTGATGTAAAGTCTAATCCTATTTCTTTGTTTGTTCCAGATTCAGGACGGAGATTCATATTTCCAATAGAACCAGAGCTTATCCAAAATCTATCATTGAATGTTGGAGATCTAAAATTTTTATTTATTCTTCCCCTTAATTTATAATTTTTTAATTTCAACTCACATGAGAAGGAAGGTATAAATGGGTGATTAATTGATTTGTTTGATTCTTTTCTTAATGAAAACTCATTTTTAAAATTATTAGTCTGATACGAAATTGACGAATAAATAGAATTAGTTAAATCAGTTTGTTCAAGATTTTCATAAGATGAATTTTTTAAGTGATTGTTTAATGAGGATAAATTTAGTCTTGTAAATAATTTATTGTAATTGTAATCCAAATTTATCTCAGAAATATTAGTAATACCCTCATAAAAAGAATTAATTTGCTTTGGTATGTCGGTATAATATAAATTATCAAATAGTAGAGCGTGATTAACTTTAATCTTAAAATCTTTGTAATAATTGAATAGAGTAAACAAATACCTTTCCGATTTATCTGTCTGTTCAGCAGTGGAATTTGGAACTGTTATATTTCCCGGTACTTCTCTAAACAAATATGTCTTCCAAAAGTTAAATTGTAAAATTGAATTTTTACTTAACAAAAATGAAATATTTGAAATTAAAGATTCTCCTTCACTGTAGGAATGAATATTTTCTCTATTTTGATTATTAAATACGTATTCAAAATTGTTACTATCCATTAGACATGAATAATTAATATAGTAATAATAATTATTATTAGATTTTTGGGTACTTAGACTATTGGTATTTAATCCAAAACTTCCTTTTTCTATTGTAAAATTTGAATTATTTGACTTTGTGAATATTGGAATATTGTTTAAATGTATGGTCCCTCCTACAGACCCACTTCCAAAAATTGTTGAGTTACCCCCATATGAAATTCCTAAATTATTAAATCCATTAAGTGGTAATAATCTTAAATCTGTTAAGCCAGATGCAGCAGAATTAATTGGTATCCCGTTCCATGAAACTAATGTATGCGAAGCTGATGTCCCTCTGAATGATGGAGTATTTAATGCTCCATAACTTTTTACATAAATTGTTGTATTTTTTTCTAGAATTTCATCAAAACTATTTGAATAAGAAAATGTGTTAAAATTTTTATTAAATATTTCATATCTAATTCCAATAGAATGTTTTAACTCTTTGGACTCAAAAAGTTCAATTTCTTCAAGCAATACAGAGTCTGATATTGATTGGGACACCAATATAAAAGGAAATCCTGAAAGGATGAATATATTAAAAATATTATATTTCATAAAACATTTCGTTTAACTCCAGAAACGAATTTGTTAAATGACTTAGTAGGTCTTCTGACTTAATTCTTCTGATTTAACCTTCCCATCTATTACACAGTGGTTGTATTTCAGAATGAAAAATGAATATTACAGCTTCTGGTAAAGTTGTGGACTTACACCACATTCCCTTAACACTAAATCAATTGCAAAATTAATAAAGATTTTAATGTATGTCAAATTATATTAAATTTTTAAGACTAAATTAATTTTGTTATATGAACATTAATTAATTTCAAATCAATTTTAATATGTATTAAATATATTTATATAAATTCTATATTTGCCGACCTAATTCGATTTACAAATTGAAAAAAAAATCTGTATTTATTCTTCTAATAATTTTTATATTTTCCATAGAATATAAAAGTTCCGCTCAAATAACTTATAGTCCAAACTCATGCATACAGGTTGGGCAAACTATTATATTCGATGCTGATTATGGATTTGGAACTATTGAAGATCCATTTGGAAATTCTACTAACTTAAATTCATTTCCATATTATTATGTAGTAAATAGTCCTGGGACATATTTAGTAAATGGTTTCTTTAGTAATTCAGGACAACAAGGATTAGTAAATTTTAATATATCAGTTGTTAGTAACTCAATTAATTTAAGCTTATCTAACAACAACATAATAATTTGTAGTGGAGGATACATAGACTATAGCACATTGGGTATTAATATTTCAAACGATATAGGTAATATTTTATACGAATGGGAGTCTAACCCACCTGGTTTATCATGGACAGGACTAAGTCAAACAATAATCCCCTCCGGTATAAATTCTATAAATTTAACTATTACCGATAGTTTGACTCAGTGTACTGATACAGCAAGTATTAACATTTCATACATAAATACTAGTGCGGACGCTTCTTTTATATCTTCAACTGATACAATTACCTGCCCCGGTGAAAATATTACATTTACGGCTAATAACATTGATACTAATTTATACTCATATTCATGGGAAATTGATGGGTATGCGGTAAATGGAGGAAATAATGGAATTTTAATTACTGATATATACCCTATAAATAGTATAGTTAATGTAAAATTAATTGTAACAGAGTTGTCAAACGGATGTACTGATATTGATTCACTCAATTTAAATATTGCTTCACCTAATTATGTCGCAATAGATACCACAATTCTTTTGGATATTTTTGGAATACCTCTAACTACCGGATATTACAATAATGACATAAACAGTTTCGTGTACTGTGAACAAGATAGCGTAACTATAGATACATTGTTTAATATATTTTCATCAACTAGCGGAGTTGATACAGTAATCATTACAACGTATAATAATAATGGATATTCTCAGGATACTATTACTCAAAGTCAAGGTTTTGATGAATTTGAAATTGAACTTTCTGAAAGTGTATACTCTATTAAATTTACAACAATTTATTCTGGAAGTTGTCCACCTACAGAAATAGTTTACAACATTTTATATAATCAAAATCAGTCAGGATTTAGTTCTAATTTTGGTCAACAAAATAATCAAAATCTGTGTAAGGGAGATACAGTATTTTATCTAATTGATCCACAAATCTTTAACATGCCTTTAAACGCTGAAATTTCATTTAGAATAATTTGTGACAATTCAAACATTGATTCTGTTGTGTGGAATTATGACTCAGTTATCAATAACACATATGATTTTGATCATGATCTCGATCCTTTTACTCCAAAAATTGAAAAGATTGTTTTTGGATATGTATTTAACAATAGTTCATGTGGTTGTGTCTGGAGTGATGGAAATACTCTTAGATATGATTACTATAGAGTTTGGCCAGTAATCAGATCAGAATGTTACAATTTTAATCTAACACTTGGTGAAGAAACTTATATCCCACCTGATCCAACTGCAAATTTCACAGTACCAGACAGTGTATGTCCAGGAGCTGATGTTATAATTTCAAATAATTCAAATTTTGGTTGTACTAATACTTCCAATCCTAACTATTCTGCTGGCAACTATCAAGATGTACAACCTTCATTTTCGTATAATTGGGGGAATTGTTCAACAGCGACTTACAATCCCTCTTCAACTCAATATCAGAGCCAAAGTTATATATCTGCATTTAATTCTACAACATACAATAATCCTGGAATCTACCATATTGAATTATCAGCTATTAACTCCTGTGTAACTATTAGTGTTAATGATTCTATTACTGTTTTTCCACCACCTATCTCATGTTTTACGTCTAGCTCTGAGTGCCATTATGATACAACAAAATTTATATCATGTGCTTCACCCACTTCACCTACAATTGACACTATAAATTGTAATAACGATAGTATTTACATAGATGTACCTGCCGGCATTTCTATTGTTCCTTCAACATTGAACAACTTTACTACGCATAAATGGAGTATGATTGATGGTCAAGACGGATACTATGTTAATAGTACTAGCGACACTTCAATAAATCCATATTTTATTTTTGCTGAATGTGGAGAACACATAGTAAGTTTAACTGTCACAGATAGTCTTGGATGTGATAGTACTTTTACTGATACTGTTATTGTTTATGAACTACCTCACCCAAACTTCTCAACAAATGCAGTTTGTCAAGGAAATCCAACATGTATTTATGATCTATCAGATTTTGATACAACAAGTAACTGTTTCGGACATACAATCTCTACTTGGGAGTGGAAAATTTTCGATTTTAATGACAGTTTAGTTTATTCGAATTTAGATAGTTCATCAATTGACTTTTGTGACACATTAAATCCTGATTGTGATTCTAGTACAATTTCTTTTGATTATAATATTATTTTAACTTTAACTGACACGTACAGTTGTGTTGATTCAACTGAAAAAACTACTACAATATATTGTCAACCAATCGCTGATTTTGATTCTAGTGGAGTTTGTTTTAATTCACCTGATGGAGCAACAAAATTCTTTGACAATACTTCTGCTCCAAAGAATGGAATGAGTTGGGAATGGAATATGGGAGATAATGGATCCGGAAGTTATATTAATAACACAAACTCAAACTCTGTTGAACCAGTATACACTTATGCAGATACCGGTACCTTTAATGTGACATTAATTTTAATTGGTCCAAATTGTAACGATACTATTACCAAAAAAGTTAAAGTTTGGGACAATCCAAAAATAACGACAACCAATTATACAGATATTTTTTGTTTTGGAGATAGTACTGGTGCTATTAACATAAATACCGTTGATGGTACACCCCCATATACATACAATTGGACATCCACAAATAACTTTAACTCAATTAATGAAGATATTGATTCTTTGCCCGCAGGAACATACACTGTAATTGTTACAGATTCCAATGGATGTGCTGTATATGACACAATAGAACTTACCGAACCCACAGATATCATACTTGATTCCATCAATACGAATATTCTGTGTTTTGGTGATTCTACTGGATCTATAGATCTCTCTGTATTTGGTGGCGTGAGTCCATATACATACCAGTGGAGTAATGGAGAA